>ERZ795030.4553-NODE-4553-length-13544-cov-5.294314_pt1 | contig 13544 bp, 9 predicted proteins | sample MGYA00375122_ERZ795030 | MGnify/ENA primary metagenome ERZ795030 (study PRJEB30165, sample SAMN05720146) | activated sludge metagenome | isolation source: anaerobic digester from wastewater treatment plant | place: Japan | collected 2015-04-20 ...
GCTCACAGCCACATTGATGCAGATCAGCGGTCAGGTGCAGGCCGTGCATGGCGTTGGGTGCTTCAGCGTTGCGCGGTTGATGCCGTGCCAAACACAGCTTGCGCCTGGTGTGGCAAACAGCGCCAGTACGGCGGACTGGCCAGCACGCTTGCGCCCAGTGCTGCGGCAGCTTGCCAGCCCCAGCGCGGCTGGTACAAAAATGCCCGCGCCAGGGCAATCAGGTCAGCATCGCCTGCCTGCAATATGGCTTCGGCCTGGCTGGCATCGGTGATCAACCCGACAGCGGTGGTCACCATGCCGGTGCCAGCCCGGATGGCACGCGCAAAGGGAACCTGGTAAAGCGCGCCCGGCAGCATTGTTTGCTCAGGCGAGATGCCACCGGAAGACACATGGATGAAGTCGCAACCGGCAGCCTTGAGCAACTGGCAAAACGCCTGACTCTGCGGCAGGTCCCAGCCGCCCTCGACCCAGTCCGAGGCCGACAAGCGCAAGCCCAGTACGCCATCAAAGGCGGCCCGCACGGCGGCAAATACCGCCAGCGGAAAGCGCACCCGGTTTTCGAACGACCCGCCATAGGCATCCTGGCGTTGGTTAGACAGTGGCGACAAGAACTGGTGCAGCAGGTAGCCATGGGCGCAGTGCAGTTCAATCGCCTCGATGCCGATGGCTGCGGCGCGCCGGGCCGCTGCAACAAATGCCGCAACGATGTGCGCCATGTCATCGCTGGCAAGTTCGCTGGGTGCGGCTTCTTTCGGCAAATGTGGCAGCGCTGACGGACCCACCGTGCGCCAGCCGCCTTCGTCCGGGGTCAACTGATGCCCGCCTTGCCAGGGCACGGCGCAGGAAGCCTTGCGCCCGGCATGCGACAACTGAATGCACACCGCCATCTGCGGTGCCAGCGAGCGGGCGCGCTGCAGATGCAGGGCCAGCGCTGCTTCGGTGCGCTGGTCCCATAAACCCAGGCAGTTGGGGGTGATGCGACCCTCGGGCAGCACAGCCGTGGCCTCGATGGTGAAAAGACCGGCCCCGCCGTTGAGCAAATTGCCCCAGTGCATCAGATGCCAGTCGGTAGCGCAGCCGTCGTTTGCCGAGTATTGGCACATCGGGGCCACGACAATGCGGTTGGGCAACTGCAGTCCGCCGCGCGGACAGGGCAGGTACAGGGGAGAAAACAGCAGACTCATGGCATCAAGCATAGCCCAAACGCGTATCGGCGAAGCTGCTTGTTGGGGCCAGCCCGATGTCAGTCTGGCACGCCAAACCGACCATTAGAATGTCTGACGTTGACAGTCTTTTGGTTCTTCAAGGTGTCCGGTGCGCTGGGCTGGTCTGAACCAAAAGGCTGCAAACCAGCATGTGCCGCCGGTGTTGTGGGCAATCGCGCCAGCGGCACGGCAATCAAGATGCCGATGGTGTTTCAGTACCGGGGCGCAAGTGCCGGCAACAGGGCTGATACAGTAGAGGCCGCGTGAGACAAGTGATTGGTTTTTTTTGTGTAACTTCTGGAGAAAAATATGACGATCAAGATTGGCATTAACGGCTTTGGCCGCATCGGACGCAACGTTTTGCGCTCTGCCCTGCAGAGCTTCAGCGACATTGAAGTCGTGGCCATCAACGACTTGCTGGAACCCACCTACCTGGCCTATATGCTGCAATACGACTCGGTGCACGGTCGTTTCAAGGGTGAGGTGTCAGTCGATGGCAACACCCTCATTGTCAATGGCAAGAAGATTCGCCTGACGCAAGAGCGCGACCCGGCCAATTTGAAGTGGAACGAAGTCGGTGCTGACATTGTGGTTGAGTCCACTGGCATTTTCCTGGACAAGGCCGGTGGCGAAAAGCACCTGGCAGCGGGCGCCAAGAAAGTCATCTTCTCGGCTCCTTCCAAAGACGACACCCCGATGTTTGTGTTTGGCGTGAACGACAAGACCTACGCTGGTCAGACCATCATCAGCAATGCGTCCTGCACCACCAACTGCCTGGCCCCGATCGCCAAGGTGGTGAATGACAAATGGGGCATCAAGCGCGGCCTGATGACCACCGTGCACGCGGCTACTGCCACGCAAAAGACGGTTGACGGCCCAAGCAACAAAGACTGGCGCGGTGGCCGTGGCATTCTGGAAAACATCATTCCTTCGAGCACTGGCGCTGCCAAGGCTGTAGGTGTGGTCATTCCGGCTCTCAACAAGAAGCTCACCGGCATGGCATTTCGGGTTCCCACCAGTGACGTGTCAGTGGTTGACCTGACGGTTGAACTCAATTCACCGGCTACCATGGCTGAAATTTGTGCCGAAATCAAGGCCCAAAGCGAAGGCGCCATGAAGGGCGTGCTGGGTTACACCGAAGACAAGGTGGTGGCCACCGACTTCCGCAGTGACCCCCGCACCTCCATCTTTGACGCTGATGCCAGCATTGCGCTTGATGGCACCTTTGTCAAATTGGTAAGCTGGTACGACAACGAATGGGGTTATTCCAACAAGTGCCTTGAAATGGTACGCGTGCTGGCCAAGTAAGCAGCGCTTTTTCCCGGTTCTCCCAAAGCCCGCGCTGCCCGGCAGCGCGGGCTTTTTCATTGCCGGCCAGCCGCCTCAGGCGCGCGAATCAAACTGCAGAATCGCCCGGGCCATGCCTTCGAGCGGCAAGATGTCATCGACCGCCTGTAGCTTGATGGCTTCCTTGGGCATGCCAAACACCACGCAGGTTTCTTCGTTTTGGGCAATCGTGCGGGCACCACCGTCATGCATCACTTTCATGCCGCGGGCACCGTCGTCGCCCATGCCGGTCATGATGATGCCCAGCGCGTCGCGCCCGGCGCATTCGGCAGCCGACTTGAACAGCACATCAACTGACGGCTTGTGGCGGTTGACCGGGGGGCCGTCGAGCACCTTGACAAAATACTGGCCGTTCGTTTTTCGCAACTGCATGTGACGCCCACCGGGGGCTATCAGCGCCACGCCGCGCTCCAGCCGGTCGCCGTCTTTGGCCTCGCGCACATTCATGGCGCACAAGCCGTCCAGGCGCTGCGCATACATGGCGGTGAATTTTTCCGGCATGTGCTGGGTAATGGCAATGCCGGGCGCATCAGCGGGCAGGCTGGTCAGTACCAGTTCCAGCGCCTGCGTGCCACCGGTCGAGCTGCCAATCACCACCGGCTTGTTCATCGCCAAGGCATGTACACCGCTTGGTGCTGGCATGCGGCCTATTTGGGCTGCAACCCCCGTCGTAATTGCCTTAGCAGCTATAGAAGGCATAGCGCCTCGGGCACGTGGCCGAGACCGGGCAGCGGTTTTCAGGGTTTGGATCATCTCCAGCCGCGAATCATCGAGATGCTGCTTGAGCCCGAGTTTGGGCTTGGCCAGCACCGCCACGGCACCGGCGCTCAACGCATCAAGCGCAACCCGGCTGCCCTCGGTGGAAAGCGTCGAGCAAATCACTGTGGGAATCGGCGTGCCGGCCATGATCTGGCGCAAGAAGGTCAACCCGTCCATGCCGGGCATTTCAATGTCGAGCAGCAACACATCAGGCGGGTTTTTGCGAATGGCTGCCATGGCCAGCAGGGGGTTGGGCGCACTGCCAATCAGCTCAACATCTGAGTTGCCTGCCAGCATGTGCGCGAGCGCCTGGCGCACCACGGCGGAATCATCGACCACAAATACTTTGACGACCATTGTCTGGTTTCCTGTTAGTTAGAAGAGGCGGTTTCAACCGTCGGATCGCTGCCACCGACGGTCCAGACCAGCTTGCGATAGCCAGTGCCGCCCAAGTCTTGCCTGAGTACTTTAATCTTATGGTGTTCCAGATAACCCAGCACCCAGTCGATGTTGCTGGCACCCACATGGTGGTGAGTGAACAGCTTGGGAAACATATTGCCGCCGCCAACCACATAGGCCTGGCAACTGCGCGGCGCAAAGCCAATGGCGTAAAGGCGACGGGTCATGTCGGCCATGGCTACCGAGCCGTAGGCGGTATTGTTCCGGTTGGCGGTGTTGGGATGGCCTACGTGGACGATGTGGCACATCACGCCCACGGTGCGACGCGGGTCGGTCAAAATCACGCTGACGCACGAGCCCAGCAAGGTCTTAAGCTGGTCACCAGCGTAACCAAGTGCCACGTCACCGGGCATCAGTTCAAAAGTAGCCATGCTTGGTCGTCCGAATCAGGCTGGCTTGCGAAAGGCACCGGGCTGCACGGTTAACAGCGGTGTCTTGCAGGCCACCCGGCCTTCGGCCGTGCCCAAAAAAAACAGCCCACCGGGCCTTAAGGTGGTCAGCACCCGGTCCACCACCTCAATCTTGGTGGGGATGTCAAAGTAAATCAGCACATTGCGCAAAAAAATGATGTCAAACGGCCCAACGCCATCAATGGGCTGGCACAAATTCAAGCGGCCAAATTGCACCCGCTGGCGAATCTTGTCCTGAATCAGAACCTGCCCTTCGGATTCGCCATCCCCGCGCAGGCAATAGCGTTTGAGCCGCTCCGGGCTGACGGCACGCAGGCGGTCCGCCGGGTACACCGCCTCTTTGGCGCTGAGCAACACCCGGTGGCTGATGTCAGTTGCCAGAATCGACCAGTCCGGCCCGACACGCCCTTGCACCTGCATGTCCGACAACAGCATGGCGGTGCTGTAGGCCTCATCACCAAACGAGGCGGCCGCGCTCCAGATAGCCAGCGGCGCGCGACTCTTGCGGGCGGTCAGTTCCTGCTCCAGCAAGTCATAGTGCCTGGGTTCGCGAAAAAAATAGGTTTCGTTGGTGGTCAGCATGTCCACCGCCATCTGAAACTCGGCTGCCTGTGACTCGTCTTCTAGCAAAGCGATGTAATCGCCAAAGCTGGCCAGGCCCATGCGCTGGATGCGCGGTGCCAGGCGTGACTGGATCAATGGCTTTTTGGAGTCATTGAAGGACAGACCTGCAGCCTCGTACATGATCTCGCTGATGCGTTTGAACTCACGGTCGCTGAAGGTGATGGCAGACACACAGACCTTTCTTAGTAGGGGCGGAAATTGCCACTGCCGCGCACTGGCGCGTTCAGCACCGGTGCAGCGCTGCGACCGGGTAACCTGCCTGCATTGCTGCGCGGCGTGGGTGTCGGCCGGTCGTGGCGGTTAGGTACTGGATGCGCGCCGTCACCGGTGTCAAAGAACGCGATGCTTTGCTGCAATTGCTCAGCCTGCCCCGACAGTTCCTCGCTGGTCGCGGCCAGCTCTTCTGAGGCAGAGGCGTTTTGCTGTGTGGCCTTGCTGAGCTGGCCCATGGCACTGCCAATTTGCGTGACCGATTCGCTTTGTTCGCTGCTGGCAGCGGCGATCTCCTGCACCAGCTCAGAGGTTTTCTGGATGCTGGGGACAATTTCATCAAGCAGTTTGCCAGCCCGTTCTGCGGTGGTCACGCTGTTGGCGGCAAGCTCACCAATTTCCTTGGCCGCTTGCTGGCTGCGCTCGGCGAGCTTGCGTACTTCGGCGGCCACCACCGCAAAACCCTTACCGTGCTCGCCCGCTCTGGCCGCCTCGATCGCAGCATTGAGTGCCAGCAGGTTGGTCTGGTAGGCAATGTCATCGACAATGCCAATCTTTGATGCTATTTGCTTCATAGCTGCCACAGTAAGACTGACGGCGGTTCCACCCTCAACGGCCTCTTGATTCGCCTTGGTGGCCATGCCATCGGTGACCTTGGCGTTGTCGCTGTTCTGGTTGATCGAGGCAGACATGGTGTCGATGCTGGCCGAGGTTTGCTCAACGCTGGCTGCCTGCTCGCTGGCCGCCTGGCTCAGCGACTGGGCAGTGGTGCTCACCTGATTGGCCGCACCGGTCAGTGCATCGGCGGCAGCACGCACTTCACCAATGACCCGGGTCAGGTTGTCGCTGCTGGTGTTGACACTGTCCTTGACGGTGCCAAAAAGTCCTTGATAGTCGCGCGTCATGCGCTGGGTCAGGTCACCTTGGGCAACGGCCGACAACACCTGCGCCACATCCGACAGACCCTGCTGGCAGGTGGCCACCAGTTGGTTCATGCCTTCTGATATTTTGCTCAGAAAACCGGTTTTACCGGCCACGCTCAAGCGACCACTGAAGTCGCCCTGCGTGGCGGCGTTGACCATGTTGTCAAGTTCCTGCTCGGCGGCGATCTCATCAGTGCGGTCCAGCCATTGGGTGATGCGGCCCAGGGCAGTACCCCGGCTACCCTGCACCGGTCGGGCCAACAGGCGCAGTTTGCGGCCCTGTATCTCCATGTCCACGGTTTCACCAGACAACACGGCCTGGTCAAAGCGGCTGGCATCTGCCGGGTTTTTGAACAAGGTGCTGAGCTTGTTGCCATAAAACTTGTCGGCCTCGAAGCTCTCACCACCAAACAGCTTGAGCAACTGATGCGCAGCCGGGGTGGCGTGGGCCAGAAAACCTTGGGCATCCGAAATGGTGACGCACACCGGCAAGCTGTCAAGCGACAGGCGGATGCGCTGGTTAAACGCGGCCGCTGCCGCGGCAGCTTTCATGGCAGCCTGCACCTTGTCGATGGCCTCGGTCACCCGCGCCTTCTGGCCCGGCAGGCGGTCCATGGCGACTTCCAGGTGGCCCTCGGTGTAAGCGGTAACGACCTCGACCACCTTCATCTTGACGGCAATGTGCGCGTTGAGCAACTGGTTGGTGGAATCAGCCATGGCCGCATAGTCTCCGGGCAGGCCTTGGGTGGACATCTGAAAATCGAGCATACCCGCCGCGTGCTGGCGCGCCAGCTCGGCCTGCGAGGCGCGAAACTGCGCCAGCACTGCCTGCAGGTCAATCACCGCCCGCAATACCTGGGCTGGCTCATCACGTCCCGAAGGTTGCTCTGGCGTGTGCGACAGGTCACCTTGGGCAATCTGATGCAGGGTTGTGTTGACGGTATTGAGGCCACCACGGGTCACCAGAAAAAAGCTGTAGAACAAATACGTCACCAGTGCCAAGCCCACCAGCAGGATCACTGTGGTGACGATGAGTGCGCTGCGCATCGCCTCAACCCGCTTGCTGAGCAGGCCATTGAGTTCGTCTTGCAACACGTTGAGCAAGGCAAATTGCGCGTCGATGGCCATGTTTCCCAGCGCCAGGTAAGACTGCTGGGTTTCTGCTGTGTAGTCCTTGCCATCAATGACCCCGTTGCGTGCCAGCGCAAAAAACGACTCGGTGATGCCAAAGGTGTTTGCTGCCTCTTGCTGCGAGGCCAATGCCGGGTTGAAGGCGTAGGACTTGGCCAGACCGCCGCGCATGTTGTTGAACTGAAACATGGCAATTGGCATCAGCGCGTTGAGCGTATCAAGTTGCGCGGCGGTGATGGCTCTGGCTTTCATGATGGCCAGTCCCATGCCGCGCAGCTTGCCACTGCTCTCCAGAACGTCGGGCATTCTGAAATAGCTGGCGTCCATCAGGTAGTAGGAGTCAATATCGGGGTCCAGTGTCAGGTTGGAGGCATCTGTCACCTGCGTCATCAAGTTGATCAGTGCCTTGATGTGTTGCGAGTGAGCGTCAAACACCCGGTCCACTGACCCGCTGGCCGCCTGCGCCTGGGCAAAAGCCCTTTGAACTTCTTCGAACGGTTTGGCCGTGTTCAGTTGGGCACCCAATGCCTTGTCTACAGTCGCCAGTTTCTCTTGTGCCGCCTTCAGTTTGGCATGCACGTCTGCCAGGGTGGGCGGTGCCTCACCGTTGGCCGCCAGCGATGATGCATCGCGCCGCCATTGCTGGGCCAGGTTGATCAGCGGAAAAATCTCCCGGTTGTAGCTGACCCCAAGCAGTTCCTTGACAGAAAACGCCATGCTGTCGGCCTTGCTGCTGTAAAACGCCCAGGTCAACCAGCCAAAAGGCAACAAAAGTACCAAGCAAATCAGCAGTGCCTTGCCGGCAAATTGCAGATTTCCCATCAGACGCATGCCGGGCGCAAAAAAACCGGTTGTGCGGTTGGCTTCAGCGCCGTGGCTTGGGTTCGCACTCATGATTCAGCACTCACTTTTTGCTTAACTTGAAACTGGGCTCAATAGGGTTTGAAATTGCCACCGCTGCGCCCTGGTAGCTCCAGCCTGGGCGCGGGCTTGCGCTCGGGCGCGCCACGCCGCTCGGGTGCGGGCAACTCATGACGGCTGCGAAGCTGTGGGGCCGCACCGCCCAGGTTAAAGAACCCCACTGCCTGCTGCAACTGCTCAGCCTGACCGGATAACTCTTCGCTGGTGGCGGCCAGTTCCTCGGAGGCACTGGCGTTCTGTTGCGTGGCCTTGCTCAATTGCCCCATGGCCTCGCCAATCATCGACACCGATTCGCTTTGCTCGGCACTGGCAGCGGCGATTTCCTGCACCAGTTCGCTGGTTTTCTGGATGCTCGGGACAATCGCGTCAAGCAGTCTGCCAGCCCGCTCGGCGGTGGTGACACTGTTGCCGGCCAGTTCACCAATCTCTTTGGCGGCTTCCTGGCTGCGCTCGGCGAGCTTGCGTACCTCGGCCGCCACAACCGCAAAACCCTTGCCGTGTTCGCCGGCGCGGGCTGCTTCAATGGCAGCGTTGAGTGCGAGCAAATTGGTTTGGTAAGCGATGTCATCGACGATGCAGATCTTGGCGGCAATCTGCTTCATGGCGGTCACCGTCTGGCTCACCGCACTGCCGCCATCCACTGCTTCTTTGGTGGTCTTGGTCGCCATGCCATCGGTAACCCTGGCGTTGTCGCTGTTGTGGGTGATCGAGTCGGACATGACATCAATCGATGCCGTGGTCTGCTCGACCGAGGCCGCCTGCTCGCTGGCGGCCTGGCTTAAAGACTGGGCTGTGGCACTGACCTGATTGGCAGCGCCAGTCAGGGCATCGGCGGCGGCGCGTACCTCTTCGATGATGGCGGCGAGCTTTTCGAAGCTCAGGTTGGCATCCTGCTTGACACGCTCAAATGCGCCCTCGGTGTCGCGGGTTATGCGCTGGGTCAAATCGCCGCTGGCCAGACCTTCAAACACCCGGGCCATGTCGTCAATGATGTTGGAAAGCTTCTCGGAAGTGACATTGGCATCCTGTTTGAGCTGGTTGAAGGTGCCGGCATACTCGCGGGTGACCCGCTGGCTCAAGTCGCCTGCTGACATGGCACCCAGCACCCGGCCGATGTCGGCAAAAGCGATGACCGTGGTGTCAAGCAAGGTATTGACACCGGTACACAGCGAGGCGATCGGGCCGGCCTTGCCGCCCAAATCCACCCGTTGACTCAAATCTCCGTCTTTGGCGGCAGCGATCACCGCCAGCGAATCATGCACCGCTGTCTGCAGCATGGCATTGGCCTGAAATTCACTGCTGACATCGGTGGCAATTTTGACCACCTTCAACACCCGTCCCATTTCATCCATCACCGGGCTGTAAACCGCCTGCAACCAAACCTCTTTACCCCCCTTGCCGACGCGCTTGAAAGTGCCTTTTTGTGGTTTGCCGGCCTTCAGGTCAGCCCAGAGTTGCTGGTATGCCGGGCTGGCAGCAAGGCTAGCCTCGACAAACAACCGGTGGTTTTTGCCCGAAACTTCAGCACTGCTGTACCCCATGATCTGCAAAAAGTTGACATTCGCCTGCAGTACATGACCACCCAGGTCAAATTCGACCATGCCAAAAGACGCGTCAACGGCCCCCAGAATTCCCCTGGCGTTTTGGCGCTCGGTTTCCGCTTGCGTGACGTCGTAACGGACCCCCAGGTATTTCATGGGCTTGCCGTTGTCGCCCATAAACGGCGCAATCACCGCATCGACGTAATAGGGTGCGCCATCTTTGGCGCGATTCTTGATAACCCCTCGAAACATCGCCCCTCGTCCGATGGTTGCCCAGAGCTGCCTGAAGGTTTCCTTGGGCATGTCCGGATGCCGCGTGGTGCTGTGCGGATGGCCTAAAAGTTCGTCTTTGCTGTATTTGGAAACCTCGACGAACTTGTCATTGATGCTAAGGATGTCGCCCTTTTTGTCTGACTCCGAGACGATCGAAGTCAGGTTCATGATGTCGGTGCGGACCTTAAGCTCCTGCTCCAGGTCGGCCAGGCGGCGATTGATTTCCGCGCCATGAAACATCCGCGCCAGCCATGAGTATTGTGTTGACTTCAAGATAAGCTCCAGTTAACGATCAATGGGACACCTGACCCGCCAAGACCTGACGCAGCGTGTTGGCCAGTTCGCGTGGAGAAAACTTGCCGACGTAGCCATCGGCACCCACGCCTTTGACGTGGTTTTCATTGGTGGTGCCGGTCAGCGACGAGTGAATCACCACCGGAATACCCTTGAAACGGGCATCTTGCTTGATCAGCCGGGTCAGGGTAAAGCCATCCATCTCGGGCATTTCCAGGTCGGTCAGCACCACCGAGATGTTGTCTTTGACGCGCGTGCCGTCGGCCTTGGCCTTGTCTGCCGCCGCTTGAAGGTAGTCCCAGGCCTGGCGACCAGTGTGGGTCATCACAAACGGTGCCCCCATGGCCTTCAGACCGAGTTCGATCACTGCTCGCGCCACATGCGAGTCATCAGCCACCAAGATCGAGGTGCCCTCTGGAAGCAACAATTCCGGGCCCACCACCTCGCGGTTGATTTCTTCTTTGGTCACCGGCATGACATCGCGCAAGACTTCTTCAACGTCGAGCACTTGCGCTAACCGGGTATCGGCGCGGGCACCGTCGAGGCGGGCAATGCCAGTCACCAGCGCCCCGGCGTGGCTGCTTTCTGCTGGCAGAACCTGGTCCCAGTCGAGCCGAACGATTTCACGTACGTCTTCAACCGCAAAGCCCTGGATGGTGCGCGCAAATTCAGTGACCATCAAAATGGAGAGTCCTTTTTTGGGCTGGCAGCCCACCACTGCGGGCAGGTTGATCACCGGAATGATTTGGCCACGGATATTGGCCACCCCCATCAGGTGTTCGTGGCTGTTCACCAATGCGGTGATTTTGGGCATGACCAGCACCTCGCGCACCTTGAACACATTGATGCCGTACAACTCTCGTTCACCGGTGCTGGGTGACTCGCCCAGGCGGAACAGCAGCAACTCAAACTTGTTGGTGCCCGCCAGCCGGGTGCGCTCTTCGATGTCCTTGTCCTGGCTCATGAGGCGATACCTGCCATAAAAGGGGGTCAATAGGGTTTGAAATTGCCCTGAGCGGACGCTTTTGGGCTGCTGCGCAGGCGCGGCATCGGGTACTGCGCTGGCATTTTCATGTTTGGTGCCCTGGCATGGCGGTCGGGCACGGCAGGGGCATCGTCGCCGATATTGAAAAACGCAATGCTTTGCTGCAGTTGCTCGGCCTGACCCGAGAGTTCCTCGCTGGTGGCGGCCAGTTCTTCAGAGGCCGAGGCGTTTTGCTGGGTGGCCTTGCTGAGCTGGCCCATGGCACCGCCAATTTCGGTTACGGTGCTGCTTTGTTCGCTGGAAGAAGCGGCAATCTCCTGCACCAACTCGCTGGTTTTTTGAATGCTCGGCACAATCTGTTCGAGCAACCGACCGGCGCGCTCGGCGGTGATCACGCTACTGCCGGCCAATTCACCGATCTCTTTGGCGGCTTCCTGACTGCGTTCTGCCAGCTTGCGGACTTCGGCCGCCACCACGGCAAAGCCCTTGCCGTGCTCACCGGCACGGGCCGCTTCAATCGCCGCATTCAAGGCCAGCAAGTTGGTCTGGTAGGCGATGTCATCCACGATACCAATTTTGGATGCGATCTGTTTCATGGCTACCACGGTTTGACTGACCGCAACGCCACCCTCAACAGCCTCTTTGGTGGTCTTGGTGGCCATGCCATCGGTCACTTTCGCGTTGTCACTGTTTTGCGTGATGGAAACCGACATCACATCAATCGATGCCGTGGTTTGCTCGACGCTGGCGGCTTGTTCGCTTGATGCCTGGCTCAGCGACTGGGCAGTGGCCGAGACCTGGTTGGCCGCATCTGACAGCGCGTTGGCGGCCGCTCGGACTTCGCTCATGACCCGTGTCAGGTTCTCGGCCGATGCGTTCACATTGTCCCGGACCTTGCCAAACAGGCCGGCATAGTCGCGTGTGATGCGTTGGGTCAGGTCGCCATCAGCCACGGCACTGAGCACTTGGGCCACGTCTGACAGGCCCTGTTCGGTGGTTTGCACCAACTGGTTCATGCCATTGGATAAATTGGCAAAAAATCCGCTTTTACCGTGCAAGCTCAGGCGCTGGCTCAGGTTGCCCTGGGCGGCGGCTTGCACCATCTGGTCGATTTCCTCTTCAGCCGCCAGTTGCTCGGTGACATCTTGCCATTGGCCGACCGTGCCCAGGCGCTCGCCTTCTTGCGACAGCACCGGTGTTGTGGTGAGGTCGTACATGCGACCTCCCAGCTTGAGTCGGGTTTGTGTCGCCGCAGTCAAATCTCGCAGACGCGTCAGGGCCGCCTCTGCATCCGCGTAAAACATGCCGATGCTGCCGCCCACCACCTTGGCCGGGTCAAACCCGGGAATCTGCTGGCGAAAACCCTCTGCGTTGCGATGCAGGGTGTCGCGCAAGGCATTGTTGATGTAAATCACGGTGCCGTTGTCGTCGGCAATACGCACCGGCAGGCTGACGTTGTCGAGTGCCAGGCGAATTCGGCGGTTGGCGTTGGCCACCACGCGCTCTTTTTCCTGTGCAGCCAGCTTTTCGGCCGCAGCCTGCTGTTCTGCTGCGGCAGTCTGGGCCATCGCCAGCAGGGACTGATTGGTTTGCTCCAGCGACTTGCCAAAGGTACCACGCAGGCCGGTCGCTTGCGCCAGCCTGAAATATTGTCCGCTGCTGGCGTACTGCAAGGCTGTGGCCTGCTCGCGAAAGCAGGCTTCGAGCTGATCGAGCATGTCGTTGAAATCCCAGCATAACTGGTGAAACAAGCCGCTGGCCGGAATTTTGTCGAGGCGACGGCCCAACTGGCCGTGCGCCACCTGCTGCGAAATGCTCTGAATGTCCATCATCAGCCGATGTTGGCGTTGCAAGCTCAGATACCAGAACAACAGACATAACAAGCCAGGCAGCAGCCAGACCAGCACAAACGGGCTCCAGCCGGTGTGCCAGCTTTGCAGTGCGGCACCTGCCACAAGCAGCAAAGCCATGGTCCAAACATAAGCCGACGATTCAGAGCGAGAGGACGAGTTGCTCATAGCTGACTCCTTTTTGCTGCAAAGTATTGGCAAGCAGGGCCAGCGAGGCAGCGCAAGCGTCTTTGGGGCCGACCTTGCGCTCTTCTTCGAGCATGGCCTTATATAGATCGGTCATCAGCGCGATGGCCCCGGCACTGGCCTTGCGACGCACTGAAAAATAGCCGACCACCAAGCCCTTGGCATCGAGGTCGGGCGTGACATTGGCAAATACCCAGTAGAAGCTGCCGTCCTTGCACATGTTTTTGACAAACGCGAAGCACTCTTTATTTTGTTCCAGCGTATCCCACAGAAACTTGAAGACCCCGCGCGGCATGTCAGGATGGCGCACGATGTTGTGCTGCTGCCCGATCAGCTCGGAGGAGTTATAACCTGAAAACTCGATAAAGACCCGGTTGCAGTAGGTGATGCGGCCCTTGAGGTCGGTCTTGGAAACGATGAAATCGT
>ERZ795030.4559-NODE-4559-length-13529-cov-36.854535_pt1 | contig 13529 bp, 13 predicted proteins | sample MGYA00375122_ERZ795030 | MGnify/ENA primary metagenome ERZ795030 (study PRJEB30165, sample SAMN05720146) | activated sludge metagenome | isolation source: anaerobic digester from wastewater treatment plant | place: Japan | collected 2015-04-20 ...
GGATGCGATGATCGTGCAGGCGGTCCTGGATCTGCTCGGCAGCCCTGAAAAACTGAAGCGGTATATGGGTAAGGCCAGGGCGCTGGGTCTTGATTATACCTGGGAATCTGTGGCGTGCCGGTATATCGATCTCTATACCATGTTACTATACCCGGAAACCGCTCCCAGCCACCCGAACGCACTCTCCCCAATGAAGTGAAAAGAGAGGTACAGTACTGGTCGTTTCATCTTCGTATAGGCAGGAGACCCCGGCCAACAGGTGCGGGGAGGAATGCCGTCTGCCTGTCCCGGGCTTGTCCGTATACAAGCCCCGTACACTTTCACCCCGCGGCTATTCTTCATGACGGATAAACAACAATGATAAGAGATAATGGCACTGCGAGTGCGTTGAAGAGCAAGTGCGAGTTGGCCGGGATCCGGTTCGATGATTCTCATTCTGAAGCCTACACCTCGCAGGTCGATGCTCTCGTTCTTGATCCGATCAAGAAACCGCCCTGTAGGCGGAAACGGCGGGTCAAGCGCGGGCTCTACCAGAGTGCTCCGGGCACCCTGATCAACGCCGACGTGAACGGCGCTCTGAATCATCTGAGAAAGATAGCCGGTGATTCCGTGATCCCACGGATAATCGGTAGGGGCCGCGTCAACCGGCCCGTGCGAATAAGGACGACCTTTGAACCGTCAACCTTCGCACCCATTAAATTGCTGCCCTGTGCCCCGCAAGGGGCCGGCCCCGGCAGCAAGCCCCACCCAAAAGGCGCGGGGTAGTTGACATGCTCCGAGTGCAGGAGTAATGAGGTGGGTTAGGGTTCGACCCGCTTCAACCAGGCCTCCCTCCAGAAGAGCAGGCAGGATCTGTCACAATTATTGTGCCTCTTCCCATCGCAGTATACTCCCTCCAGGAAGACCGTAGGACTTTTCAACTTTCTCACCTCCCCATCGGTTTCAAGGGTTATTGAGCGCACCTTCTTGAACACATGGTATTTTTTCTCACAAAAGTCTTCCATCTCTGGCATAAAGAGCAGGCCCTTGTATTTCCCCTCTCCGTCAAGCGTGGAGTATATCTCATCTAACGATCGGACCTGGACTAATTCACCGGGTTGCAGATCAAGCACTTCATCCACAGACATAACCCCCCTTTGAGCCATTTTTAGTTGATTCGTATCACGAGTGCCATCATCGGCAGGCGAGATCATCAGCTGAATCTGGCGCCACAATGATACGGTATAGGGGATCCGCTTGATGATAGGTATCAAAGGGGCCTTGATAGAATCATTCCAGGTCCTCTGCACGAGGTATCCATACGACGGTCGCGTAAATTCACATACCTCCCGGGCCATGAATGTACAGGGTATTATGTGCTTCTCCTCCATACTTCCCTCTCCCTTATCCACCACTAAACCGGATCTCATACACCTCTGACCGGCATTCGCGCATTCCAATGTTCCTCCTGTAATTATCAGGAGCTCTGCCGGGACGTTTCATGCAGTGTCCCGGGAAAGGTATAGGGTCGGCCACACTCTTTCCCTCTCACCCGATCGGGCAAACCGGTAGAGACCCTGGACAGGCCGGGTTCAGGATGTCATAATACATAAACCATTTGCTGCAGGCACCGAAGAGATCGCATGATCCCGCTCCGCCCGGATAGTATCCACCTGGATAGTGCAGCAACCCACAGAGGGGAGATGCGGGGAGATCCAGACCCCGGTTCCATGCGGTGCCCCTCACCGGTGTTCGGGGCGACCCTGGTGTTGCCCGGAAAGGAGGGTAAAACCATCCGTTACTGATAAGAACCGCAGTGTATCGAGCCGGAAGTTACATTACATCAGGGGAAAGTAGTAAGCCATCATGGGCTACTCCATACAAGAGCTGTCGGAGGAGAATGCAGGAGATTGGGACGAATTTAACAACCGGTGCCCGGAAGGAACGTTTTACCATACTGTAAAATGGAAAAACCTGCTCGAAAATACACTCAACATCGATCTCAAGTACTGGATCATCTGGAAAGGGCAGAAAATGGTCGGGATACTCCCCTTCATGAATCGCCCATTAGTATTCCTGAAAGGGCTTGAGCCTATACCTCATTCAGAGTTCAATAACATCTTGCTGAAGGATGATCTCGATCTCCGGGACCTGGATAAGGTTCTCACCCTGTTCGCATCAAAGTACTCATTTCTCTCCCTGAATATGGATAGTAAGTTATTATGGGACCACATGGGATACAACCACCATTCCTCTGAGAATACAGGGAATATGGTGCTGGATTTGCAGCAAAACCCGCCGGATAAGATCTGGGAAGACTTCACCGCCAGAAAAGGGCAGAGGAGATTTATCCGCAGGTTCGATGAGAAGGGGTTTTGGATTCGTGAGATCCACGAGCAGGAGGACATGAAAACATTTTACAGGTATTATGCTGAAAACCTCGCACGCATAAACGGAGATATCCTGCCGCTTGCCTTCTTTCAGAGCCTGCTAGAAGCATATTCACAGGACGAGATGCGGGTGACGTTGTTATCGAAAGAGGATATATGCGCCGGAGGACTGCTCACCTTTGTCCATCCTGCCAGCAAAACGGTATACTTCGAATATCTTTCCCTGAACCGAGGTCTCCCCAATACGTACCATCCTACCTATCCTCTCTTCTGGGAGGGGCTTAACTGGGCGTGGGATAACGGATATCAGAAGGTCTCCTTTGGCCGGCAAAGATTTGACCCCAAAAGCGCTCGTTTTCAGATAAAAGCTGGTTTTGGGGCAAAATATGTGCCTATCTACTCAAATATCGTTCTGTTTTCGAGAACAGCCTCAATGCTCTATCGGTTCAAAAGAATATACCGTGGGAGATCAGCATCGGCGGGCTGAGATAGAGATCGATGGCCGAACCGGGAGTGCGGCGATAAGATATTCTATTCTATCCTGTCTCTTCCGGGAAATGAGGCGGGGAAAAGCATAATATCCCCTGCTCTAAGTATGCGGAGAAGATAATTGCAGAGAATAGACCTGCTCAAGCAGGATAACGAGATCTGGGAGTTGTTTACCAGAAAGGAAGAGTATGATAACCATAGCCGTGACCACCATGATCGGTTCCTCTATTCCATGAGTCGTCACGGTGACATATCTTTGCCCCGGGCATCAGGCGTGCTGATAGAGAAGGGTTATTCCTGTGAATATCCGGAAACCCGGCCTTTTGCGATCTGCCTGACGCACGATATCGATACGGTGTACCGACCCCTCCGTTCCAAAATTCTGGATATCCTATGTGCATTGAAGAGTGGTGATCTCACTCAGGCCGGTTATATTGCTCCCCAACTGTGCTCGAAGAAGCGCCCGGAGTGGAACTTCAACGAGATCGTTGATCTTGAGGCATCCTATGGCGCATGTTCCAGTTTCTATTTCCTGGCCCTTGAAGAGGGGGACAGGGATTACGCGTACGCGATCGAGGATCTGGAGCAGGATATGGGCACGCTTCTGGATAGGGGGTGGGATATCGGCCTGCATGGAGGGTGTGAGGCCTATCGCGACTCCGAACAGTTGCAGAGAGAAAAACGATACCTGGAGAGAATCCTGAACCGGACGGTAGATGGATATCGAAATCATTTTCTCAAGTTCCGAGTTCCGGATACCTGGGAGCTGCTGGAACAGGCGGGATTCCGCTACGATACCACCCTCGGGTATCCGGACTCCATCGGGTTTCGGAATGGGATGTGCCACCCATTCCAGCCGTTCAACATACATACCAACCGGGAGATGGAGATCCTGGAGATTCCGCTCGCAGTGATGGATCGGACACTGTTCTCCTACATGCAATTGAATATGGAGCAGGCCTGGGCCCGGATGGAACGCATCCTTGAGGCGGTCGAACGCTACAACGGTGTGATTACCATTCTCTGGCACAACGTGTTCATGACCGGTGCGCCACTCCGGATCTACCGGAAGATACTGGAGTACGGCTGTGAGAAGGGTGCCTGGATGACAAGCTGCCGCGAGATTGAAGCGTGGTGGCGGAAGGGCGGCATGCAGCCCCCTTGAATCTGCAACGCGTCCGGCATCGAGATCTCCGGGTGTTTCCCGGCGGATAACCCGGAACAGGTCCCCTGACTGACCCCCGGACAACGTCCGCCAATCCCGCTCTGCAGTAAAACACTGCCCGGGACCGGACATGTGCCTATCCACTCTGTGCTGGTCCTCTCTTCAAAGCCGGCACTGGCGTTTTGCCGGATAAAGAAGATGCTCACGGGGAGCCGAAACACTTAACCGTGGGTACCCCCCATGCGAGCCGGGCGGTTCGCCGTATGGCACGACTGGATGTAAGGAGGCTCGAGGGCGACGAGTTTCATGCGTGGGATGCGCTGGCCGCCGGCTCGGCACAGGGGACCGTCTTTCATTCGAGTGACTGGCTGGTTAAGAATGCATCCCTGCAGGACCAGGACCTGATTCTGCTGGGGTGCTACGACAGTGAAGAGTTGATCGGGGGTTGTCCCCTCTTCCTGTCACGCCCTTACAACCTTCTCGGGCTGGCTATCTCAACCGCGGCCCTGACCCCCTACGGTGGGGTGATGATGACCGAGAGCGAGCGTGCAAAACAGAGGGCGAGGGAGATGTACGCAGACCGGGTCATCACCGCGCTTCACGAGTATATCCTTCGGCAGGGATTCGATTACGTGAGCCTGGTAAACTCCCCGGGCCTTACCGATATTCGGGCGTTTACCAGAAGGGGATGGAGCCCGGCGATCTACTACACTCATATACTCCGGTTGCATGACGATATCCTTAAGACCGTCTCAAAAGACGTGCGGCAGAATATTCGCAAGGCCCGAAAACAGGGTATCAGTTCAACCGAGAGATTTGATCCCGGCATCTTCTGGGATCTTACCGTGCGCACATTTTCAAAACAGGGTAAACAACCCCCGGTCTCCGAGAGGCATCTTACAGGCATACTGGCCATGATCCGGGAGAAGGGGATCGGATCGATGCGGATTGCCAGCACATCCTCCGGAGAGATAGCCGCTGCCGAAGTCATCCTCTGGGATGAGAAGATGGCACACAGCTGGTCCGCTGTAGCGGCCCCGGAACACCTCTCTACCGGAGCGGTCTCGCTCCTCTGCTATGACATCTTTACCTCGCTCAAAGAGCGAGATTTCAGAGCAATCAATCTGATGACGGGAAACATCCCCCGCCTGAGTGCATTCACCTCCGGATTCAACCCCGGGCTTGTTCCCTACTACGGCGTAGACTATTCCCGGTTCAGGTACCGTATCTTCAAACGGCTGCAACAGTACGTCTACCGGGATGCTTCTCCTGGATAGTTACCGTGCCGTCGCGGCCGATCGGCTGACGTTACTGCGGATAAGGGTATCCATCGGTTCCCGTCAGTTCCAGTATCGGAACAGGCTTAGCCGCTTGATCAGGTCGATGTGCTCCGGTCGAAAGAATCCTATAGCGAGTTCCTTGATCTCTCTCTGGATCAGGGCATCGGTGAAGAATATCGTGAGATAATAGACGATCGCGGTTATTCCTGCAATCCCGAGCAGGAATAGGAATGCGAGTCCCATATACACCCCGAAGATGAGGGGGAGGGATACGATAATGCTCAGGAGCAGGTGTCGGGCCAGGCTCTCGGCGCTGCCCCGGTATCCGGCCCCGGATGCCTTTATGAGATACATGCTCTTGGAACCCCATATCAGCATCCCGCAGATGGAGAAGAGAGCAAGCGTGAAGATGGGATCTCCGCTGGTCCCGCCGATGAAGAAGATGAGCGCCCATGTACACAGGGTCACACTCTCGAAGAATAAATACGCCTTCTGTCTTTCCATGACACCGAACAGGGATGAAATAGGTGAGATGATAAAGACGGCAAAGAGCCACGGGGCAAGTATCCGTGCGTACGTGCCGGCGATGAGCCAGTTTGCACCGAAGATAAAGGTAAAAAGACCCTCGGAAAGGACGATGAAAATGACGAAAGGGAAGATGCTGATAGAGATGAGACGTGTGTGGATCTCCTGGACGACGGTCTGCACACCTCCTGTAAGATTCATCTCCTCGCTCGCTTTCTGAAAGAACACCTGCGAAACGGCCGTCCCCACCATCATCATAGGCACTCTCACCGCCATCATAGCGAGGGCGTAGTACCCGAGAATGGTGGAGCTGAAGAAGAGACCGAGCATGAAGGCAGGTAGCTCCCAGGACATACTGTTTGCAAGACTTGCGGCGGTTCCAAAGAGGGAGAATTCCCTGTACCGGATAGCGAGATCTTTCATGCGTTGCACGGTGACGGCCTTTAAGAGTCCAATATCCTCCTTTAATCCCCGGAACATAAAGAAATTGGCGAGAGCCAGCCCCATCACCGAACCGAGAATGAGCCCGAGCGGGGATGCCGTCATCAACCCGCCCCCGATCTGGAACATCCTGGTTGAGATCGAACTCACCACGATGCTTCTTGAGAGCACCCCATACTTCACTTTCCGGGAGAGCCATTCGTTCAGGATCAGCGAAAATCCGCTGAGGATGACAAAGACCGGCAGCCATATGAGATAGTCGGCGATGGCTGCCGTTGTAAAGATCTCCCCGATCCTATCAGCAAACCCGACAACAACAGCGCCGGTGGCGACGGAGATGCCCGTTACACACATGATAGAGAGTACAAAGATATTTATGGAATCTTCATCCTTTTCAGGCAACATAACGGCGAGATTGTAAGAGAGCGAGGAGACGATCACGATCACCGTTGCGATGGAGAGAAAGAGCTGTAAAACCCCAAGGCATTCCGGAGAGTAGATACGGGTGACCACCGGGATGAGAGTGATGCCGGCTACCTGAGCAAGCATGGTACCCGTCGCCAGTTTAAAGACATTGCTGAAGAAGCCCGGCATGAGTTCTCCCCCACCTACACCCGGGAACCGTGATATATGTTGTGCTTGACCACCGGCAGGATATGGGGTATGAACGGTGTCCAGCCGGCAGATCCCTCTATCCCGGCCACGGGAGACTCCCTATGCCGGGAAACGAACACCCAAACACCAGTCATCCCGAACTGGCAGACCTCGCCCCCGGGCCTGCTCAGGCCGGCGCAGGTATTATACGTAGTATGGGCAAGTCTGAATAGATCCGGCAATGCGTAAAAAGGATATAGCGTCGGTCGTTCTCATGGTCTGGATGCTCGCCATGAGTAACCTCATGGGCATACTCTACGGCCCGGACTTGAGGTTTTTCATAGCCGTTGCGCTCATGGGGTTCTTCATCGTTGCCTACACCATGCGCCCGATCTTCTCAAGGCCGGACTACATCCGCAACATAGATCGCATGACGGTAGCCGGTGCAGCGCTCTTTGGCCTGATCATCTACCTGAGAATGCTGGAGTTGATCGGATACTGGAGCTGAGCAGGTAAGGGGTATTCCGTACTCCAGACTCTATCCGAATGATGGTCATGAAGATAAAAGAATACAATCACTACAGGGCCGGCGCATACCTCCTCACCGGCTTTGCACCCCTGCTCATTCTTGCGGCCCTGCTCACGGATCCCCGGGGGTACCTGCAAAGCCCCTTTCTCATGCTGAGCGCGACCTGTTTTATCGGGGGAATCCTCCTCTTTGCGCTCGGGGGAGGTGATTCCGTAGATACGCGGCTGGCAAGCCGGCTCTCCATGCAGGGCATCCTCGCTCTGGGCGATATCATCCTTGATCTGGGTGGCGACGGGGCCGCGATCTTTCTCCCGCCGGAGAACGACGGCGGAAGAGTGATGCAGTTCATTCCAATCCGGTCCACCTGCAGATCCTATCAGGAGGACGGAGGAGGATTCGCGCACCACAGCGGGAGTGTAGGGACCCTGAACCCGCCCCTTGCGGCCACCATCCTTGACGACCTGAAACGCGACAACGACCTCATCCTTCCCCGTGAGTATAGCCTGCTGATGGGAGCGATCCGCGAGGTGTGCGAGGACCTCCTCTCGGTCACCGGTCGGGTTGAGGTAAGGAGGAAAGGCGATACGGTAACGCTCGACCTGCACAACTATCTGCTCCTCTCGGCCTGTACCCATCGCAGGGAGGTATCCCCCGCATCCTGCACGCTCTGCCCCTGCTCGATCTGCAGCCTGATCGCATGCATGATCGCCGAGGGTCTCGGGTGTGAGGTCAGCCTGAGCCAGGTGGCCCTGGATGAGACAGCCCGGCCACCCCTCATGAGAGTTCATTATACCCTCATGGAGGGGGCAGGGATACCGGACTGAAGGGGCGGGCCGTCCGGGTTTGGGGGAGAGGGAACCGGGCGCCGCCCGGGCGACCGGGATGAAGATAACTCCAGTGTGGGCAATGGATGCGCGACGGCAACCCCGGAAGCGCAGCTCCCACCGTATTCATGCTTCGCTGATATGGCGTTTCATCATCGATACAAGGAAGTTCAGGACCAGTCCCGACGAGATCAGCAAAAGTCCGAGTATGAGCGCAGTTATCCCGAAGATAACTGCAACGTAGTGGAGCTGGCCTGCTCGGAAGAACACGGAGAACGTATAGATCTCAAGGCCGATCCCGAACAACGCAATAATCCCCCCCGGGATGCCAAAGATGAGCAATGGTCGCCGATGGCCGATAACCTCCACGATCCGGGCGAGCACCCCGAAACCATGGGAGATCGGGTTCTTCTTGTGCTTGTGGGGGACATCGTAGGTGACGGTGATCGGGACCTCTGTCACCTTGAGGTCCAGAGGGGCGAGGTAGGCGATCATATCGGACTCGATGTTGTAGCCTTCTGACGCGAACGTCAGGTTTTCAAGAGCCCGGCGGGAGAGCGCCCGAAAACCCGACTGGGAATCGGTTGTCACGAAGTTGCCGCCGTCAGCCGAGAGGTTTGTGAACCGGGTAAGCACCAGCTGGCCGGCCCGGCGATAAACAGGAATACCCGCTCCGGTCTCCAGAAATCGCGATCCGATAACCAGATCCGCCTCTCCCGCAAGAACCGGGGCCACCACGATCGGGATCTCGTCGGGATCGTGCTGCCCATCGCCATCGAGCATCACGACGGTATCGTACTCGAGATCCCGCGCCCGGGCAAACCCGGCCATCATCGCCCTTGCCTTACCGCCATTCTTCTTAAGCTGGATGACGTCGGCGCCGGCAAGCCGGGCGATCGCGGCGGTCCGGTCTGCCGAACCGTCATCGACGACGATGACCCGGTCGGTATGCCGCTTTGCCTGGAGGACGACGGAACCGATGACGAGGCCCTCGTTGTAGGCGGGGACAACGACGGCAAACGAGCCTGCATGGAGCTCTCTGGTTGCCGGATCTACCGTTTCGGAGCTCAACCCACTCCGGAGCGTGACCGATGAGCCGTGCTCGTCTCCCGTGATGCCGGTTCCATTCCCCGATGCGTCGGGGGAAGGCAGGGAGTAACCCTGTCGACTCCAACTTCCACTTGCTACGGCAGAGGTAGTATCAGGACTCTCAGCCGGTGCCCGCCAGTGCGTGGGGGTTACATGACAACCGGCAGTCGAGGTGCAGGCCATCTCCGGGGTGCTGCCGGTGAAAGCGGGTGCCCGGTGAGATAGGGAGCAGGAAGGCCTGCTCCGGATGGTGATCTCTCTCCAGCAAGCAGAGATTCTGGCTATGAAAGGAAATGGTGAGCCAGATCGACGCATTTTACCTACCTCTCAGTTGAGCGCCTGCGGTGTAATGCCAGATCCCTCCTTCTTGCGGTCGGGGCCATCCGGACTGCAGGCCTGTGCAGTGATATAGAGAATCTGCCTGTTTCATCACATCGCCCGGGCACTGTGCCATACTGTTCCTGGTATAAATATTTTGCCGATAACAACCGTATACCGGGCATGCATTCTCCTCCCTGATCCGGCCCGGGAAGCGGAGCGCCTCACGTTGACCGGGGATCGGGCATCGGGATTCGGAACGGAGTGGGGGGGATATGTTCTTCGTGCCCCTTCTGACCACCTGGAAGGCGTTCACTCTTATTCCCCGGCGCTTTTGGCCGACGAAACCCATCCATCGAGGACGGACGTCTGCTGTTTCGTCTGTTTCGGTTCGACCGAGATTCAAGACCGGCGAACGGCGACCGCGAACGCCCTCCTGCCTCGTACCCCGGGCATGGTCATCGTGCAGGAGGTTATAGCCGATAGGGCTCGTCCCTCCCGCTCGTACAGGGGGTGTACGGTTTGGTCCGGGTTCTCTCAAACGCTGTTCATCCGTATCCGACCGCCTCCGCGATCATCTTCTTTATGGTGGCGATGGGTGACCGCTACTCCGTCTTTGCATCGTGAGGCACGAATTACCCTGCTGCTTCCCGAACCATTACCCTTATATTTCCCCCTCCGTATTATAGTCCAAAACGCAACCTGTCTTTCATGGTTGCGTCCACTCATGCGGTGCCGGGCACACTCTCCGGGATGGAGGGGATGGGCTCAGCGACACACCGGATCTCAGGGAGACTGTCATGGACTCGATCAGGATTGCAATTGTGGGCATCGGGAACTGTGCCAGTTCGCTGCTCCAGGGTATCGAATACTACCGGGGGAGAGGCAAGGTCGATGCAGTCGGTCTGATGCACCAGGACATCTGTGGCTATCGGCCGTCGGATATCAGCGTGGCCGCAGCCTTCGATATCGATGCAAGGAAGGTCGGAAAAGATGTTGCGGAAGCGATATTCTCCCCGCCGAACTGCACCACCGCCTTCTGCCCCGGCGTACCGGAGACCGGTGTGACCGTCCGGATGGGGCGGGTGCTCGACGGCTTTCCCGAACACATGCGGGACTACAGAGAGGAGACCCGGTTCGTTCTCGCCGACGAGGAGGAACCGTCGCGCGAGGAGATCGTCCGGGCGCTTGAGGATTCGGGCGCCGAGATGCTGCTCAACTACCTCCCCGTAGGGTCGGAAGAGGCCGCACGCTTCTATGCCGGGTGTGCGCTGGAAGCGGGTATCGGTTTCATCAACAACATGCCGGTCTTCATCGCGAGCGATCCTGCCTGGGCGGAGAGGTTTCGCGCGCGGGGCATCCCGGTCATCGGCGACGACGTCAAGGCCCAGCTCGGCGCGACGATCACCCACCGGGCCCTCGTCGACCTCTTCCGGCGGCGCGGGGTGAGACTCGACCGGACCTACCAGTTGAACACCGGCGGGAATACGGACTTTTTAACCATGTTAAACCGGGACCGCCTCGCCTCGAAGAGGACCTCGAAGACCGAGGCGGTGCAGTCGGTCCTCGATGCACCCCTGGACGACGAGGACATCCACATCGGCCCGAGCGACTACGTCTGCTGGCAGAAGGACAACAAAGTCTGCTTCCTCCGGATGGAGGGGAGGCTCTTTGGAGATGTCCCCATGCAGATCGATCTTCGCCTCTCCGTCGAGGATTCCCCGAACTCTGCGGGGATCGTCATCGATGCCGTCCGGTGCTGCAGGGTCGCCCTCGATCGGGGTATCGGCGGCCCACTCGTATCCCCGTCCGCCTACTTCATGAAGCATCCCCCGGTGCAGATCAGGGACGACGACGCCTTTCGCATGACCGAAGAGTTCATCCGGGGCATCCGGAACGACTGAAGGCCGGGCGCATCACTCGATGAGGACGAGCCCTATCGACGTGATGTTGCCGTGGACGATCTTGCCGTACTCGAGATCCTTACAGGGTATGATGTGCAGGTCCCATCCGGCCTTCCGGGCAGTGGCAAAGACGTCGATCCCGGCCCCCTCCATCGTCGGGCGGACGAGGTCCATGTGCCGGCAGAGCCTTCGGATGCTCTCGTCGACGACGCCTTCGTGCTCTTCGGCGACGCAGTGCTGGTGCTCGCAGTATATGCAGGGGTATGCCCCGAACCCGAACGCCTTCGGGAAATCGTCGTAGAAGGCTGTCTTCTCGAGGAGGTGCACCGTCGAGCTCACCCAGAGGATGAGGTCGCGGAGGAACGGATGGAAGTCAAGCGGTATATCGTCGGGTTTCAGGTCGGGATGGCCGGGGATGCCTTCGAACCGGAGGAGGATGCCGGTGCTGTACTCGGCGAGCAGTCGCCGGGTCTCGGCGGGGGTCGGGGCATACGGGGGACAGGACATATGTTTCCCATAGCCCTTGCACCCGAACCGGCACTTGAACCGCACCCACTCCGCGACGACCACGTCGTGGGCGGCTATCTGGCGCGCGTCCGCGCCGCGCTCCCGGGCAAGGGAGGCGAGTCTCTCGATCTCATGCGCAAGTTCGCTTTTCACTGCACGTTCCCTCAGTGAGGATATCTACCGCATCCAGGTATTTATCCTGTGGGGTGAAGGGGGCGAACGCCTGCGGGCCTCACCGCTCTATCACGGTCGCCTTCCAGGCCCCGCGCCGGGTACATCGAGGGAAGAGGACCATGGAGAAGAGCGTCGCATACATGGGCCTCTCCGGGTATCCCCCGCCCCGTTGAGAGCAAACCCGAGGACGATTGCAACAGCGATGAGGACGTAGAACGGCGCGACCGTCTGCAGGCACGAGACGCCGATCGCTGTACTCTCACCACTACTGTTATGAGGCCTCAAAAGAGGTTACCCTCGGTCAGGTTGATCATGCGGTTAACTTATCTTTGTAGGATTCCAGTACCTGGATGACAAAGCGCTGGTGCTCTTCCAGTGCCTGCTCGTCATCGGGGGAGGTCTCGATACCGACGGCGTAGAGCAGGATCAGCGCGTTGTCAAGGTCGAGTGCTGCAGGGCTCTCAATCTGGTCGGGGCGGAGGCGGATGGCGAGAGCGTCATAGTCCTCCTTCATGAAGGTATGCTCCGGGCTTGTTATCACGCGGGATTCGGCAAAGCCGCCGGCACGCTCCCTGAGGATCAGGAGCGCCCGCTCCAGCGTTCCGGGATGCGGGGCGATCGTGTCGAGTCGAGCAAGCGCCTCCGCGATCTTCCCGGCCGCATTCCCGTAGAGCTCGAACTTATACGTCAACAGGGCCTGCGCGACAAGGTGCCCGGTCTCCTCATCGATCGGGGCGAGGAGCGGTTCGATCCGGGCGATATACTCGTTCAGCATCTGCTTCATTGTTTTCTTCTCTTGTTTTGGTGCATTAAACAACTTCTCCAGCCGTACAGCAAGAAGGGTGATCGTCGCCGCGTAGAACGCCTGCACGATCACGCCCGAACTGATATCGTTTGGCACAATGAAGATAAGGACTGCATAGAGCGGTACAAAGAGCGAGACGATATCCCTGCGCGGTTTGAGGTATGCCTGGTAGAAGAGGATGAATGAGGCGATCACGCATCCTGCAATACCCGCCAGGGCTGCGTAGGGAAACCCGGCAGACATCAGGAGCAACTCGATCCCGATCCCTCCGAACGCGATTGCGGGGACCGCCATCCAGAGGCGCGACCGGGACCCGGGTGGGGTCGTGTTTGTCTTCATCTTCATATAGGCAGGAGACCCCGGCCTTCAGGCCGGGGAGGAATGCCGTCTGCCTGTCCCGGCATACCATTGTGTTCTCCACGCGATTCGGGTCAGGATTGTACAATCCTCGATTCTGGCATGTTGTGTCACCCGCTTCCCGGTGCCAAAACCATGCAGGGATACCCGGTTTTTCAG
>ERZ795030.4561-NODE-4561-length-13527-cov-3.729216_pt1 | contig 13527 bp, 8 predicted proteins | sample MGYA00375122_ERZ795030 | MGnify/ENA primary metagenome ERZ795030 (study PRJEB30165, sample SAMN05720146) | activated sludge metagenome | isolation source: anaerobic digester from wastewater treatment plant | place: Japan | collected 2015-04-20 ...
TCGGTAATTTACCATATAATCATTAAATTAATTAAGGGCTTTGATAATATGCAGTCAAAGCCCTTTCTGTTCAGAGTGTCATAAGATGAAATTAAATAAATTTTGGAATCAGTATCCAGACTATAATAAATTTATACAGGATTTTCAAAGCGGGTTTAAAAAACCTCTCAATATTATTGGTTTAGATGGTAGTGCCCTTTCTTTTTTTATCTCCTCCCTAATTTTAAAAAGGGAATCCAAACGAGTATTCCTGTTGTTAACTAATAGCTTGGAAGATGCTCAGCGCTGTTATCAGGATTTGATGAGCTTTACCGGCTGGCCGGAAAATAATCATATACTTATTTATCCAGCTATAGAGGTTCTGCCCTATGAAGACCTTCCCTATGATACACATATTGTAAAACAGAGAATCAGGGTTTTATCTGCCTTGTTGCACTACCGGCAGGCTGACCGCGCCGGTAAAAATGATTCCCTTTATCCCTCTGTTATTATCAGCACCTATCGGGCTGTTTTGCCAAAAATAATACAGTATAACAAATTTCTGAAACAGCACCTGAAATTACAGCGTGACGGATTTTTAAATATAGAATTTTTCCTCACTTATCTTCTGGATCAGGGTTATCAGTCCTCTGAAATGGTTGAAGCGACAGGACAATTCAGTCAGCGCGGGGGGATTATTGATGTATTTTCTTATACCGAAGAAAACCCCTTAAGGATAGAGTTAGATGGGGAAAAGATTGCCTCTTTACGTTTTTTCGATCTGGAATCCCAACGTTCCATTAAAAAAATTGAGGAAATCGAGCTGATTCCACAAATAGAGCTCAATACTGAATCTATGGAAAAAGAGGAAGAAACCGGTTCTTTTTTCGGCTATTTACTGGATGAGACCGATATTTTTGTTACTCAATTTCCGGAGATGGAAAAGAATATTCAGGATTGGGAAAAAGAAATAAAGAAATCATATTTACTTAAAAAAGAAGAGAAAGGTGAACTGTTACCGCCGGATTACTATTACCTGAGCTGGCTTGAACTGAAGAAATTGCTTGCTCAGAAAGAGCGATTGGTGACCATAGAATCCTGGCTGACCCCAGATTCTCTGTCCTCAGCGCAAATAAGATATAAAAATATAGATAGCCATTATGCTTATCAATTAGAAATAAATCCTGCTGAACAATACTTAGGAAATATAGACCTGTTTCTGAAAGCACTCCGTAAAAGTTCCCGGGAAAAACAGAATATACTGATTTTAGCCAATAATAAGGTCAGGGCTTTGCGACTGGCAGAGATATTTGATGATCGTGGTTTTAGCAATTTTCGTATTAGTGCTTTGCCGGAGGTTGAACTGGAGCCAGGTCAGGTCTGTTTGAGCTACGGACAGATGAGTAATGGTTTTTCCATTCCAGTACTAAATTTAGCTGTTATTACTGAACAGGAAATCTTTGGCCGGCAGAGGGAAAAAAGTTATCAGCCGAAAAGGTCTCAGGGTAAATCATTTTTCCAGTTAGATGAATTAAAACCGGGTGATTATGTAGTACATGTTAACCATGGTATTGGCCGTTATGAAGGGATTCGTCCCCGTATTACCGATGGTGTCCGCAGAGATTATCTTCTGATTCAATATGCTGCTGATGATGAGCTCTATGTGCCGGTAGAACAACTGTCTTCTATCCATAAATATATTGGTGTGGGCGGAGGTATTCCTAAACTGCACCGTTTAGGAGGAAATCTCTGGAGGATAACCAAAAGAAGAGTAAAGGAATCTATTCAGAAGGTAGCCCTGGAGTTATTTGAATTATATAGCCGGAGAAAGAATGTTCAAGGTTTTTCTTTTTCTGGTGATACGGTATGGCAGCAGGAATTGGAGATGACCTTTCCTTTTCAGGAGACACCGGATCAGGAGAAGGCCTTTCAGGAGGTCAAAAGTGATATGGAATCAGCCCACCCGATGGAACGCCTCATCTGTGGAGATGTGGGTTATGGCAAAACTGAGATAGCCATACGGGCTGCCTTTAAAGCAGTAATGGATAACAAACAGGTAGCAGTACTGGCACCTACTACCATTTTAGTTCAGCAGCACTGGGAAAATTTTTCAGAGAGAATGAAGGGCTTTCCAGTAAGAATCGAGATGCTCTCCCGGTTCAGATCTAAAAAAGAACAGCAGGAGATTATTGCTGATTTAAAAAAAGGAAATATTGGCATTATTATTGGTACACATCGTCTGGTACAGCCAGATGTAACCTTTAAAGATTTGGGCTTGCTGGTGGTTGATGAAGAACAGCGATTTGGGGTTATCCATAAAGAGAGGATAAAAAATATAAAAGAACAGGTAGATTCGCTGACTCTTACCGCGACCCCCATTCCCAGGACTCTCTACTTATCATTAACCGGCATCAGAGAGATGAGTGTCATAAATACTCCGCCAGAATTACGTTTGCCTATCATGACCTTCTTTAAGACTGAAACAGACGAGGTTATCAGAGAGGCTATCCGGAGGGAGCTGGAAAGGGGTGGTCAAGTCTATTATGTGCACAACCGGGTGGAAGATATCGACTCTGTTGCTGAAAAGGTAAGACGTCTGGTACCAGAGGCTAAAGTAATCACTGCCCATGGTCAGATGCCGGAGGAACAGCTGGAAAATATAATGATTGATTTCATCAACCGGGAAAGTGATGTCTTAGTCTGTACTACCATTATTGAAATAGGCTTAGATATACCAAATGTTAATACTATCATCATCGACCAGGCACATCAGTTTGGATTGTCTCAGCTCTATCAGCTCAGGGGACGGGTTGGGCGCAGTAACAGGAGGGCCTATGCCTATCTGCTCTATCCTTCTAAAAAGATACTGACCGATAATGCCCGTAAACGTCTGGAGGCTATCCGGGAATTCAGTGATTTAGGCTCAGGTTTCCGATTGGCTATGCGTGACCTGGAAATAAGAGGGGCAGGTAATCTTTTGGGCAAAGAACAGCATGGGTTTGTAACCGAGGTTGGCTTCAATTATTATTGTCAGTTACTGGGAGAGAGTATCGGCGAACTTCTTCATCCTGAGTCAGCTGAAAACAGTTTAAGGGAACCGGAGCCAGAAATTGAAGCCAGGCTGGAAAGTTTAATTCCGGAGTATTATATCAGAAGTCCTGAGGTAAGGATTAGTTACTATCAAAAATTAGGGCAGTTAAAGAATGAGGTAGAACTTAACGATATTGAACAGGAACTTCGAGATATTTATGGTCCCTATCCAGCAGAGGTAGAGAATCTGTTGCATATTATTGCCCTGAAACTAATATTAAAGAACCAGGGAGTCACTAATATCAGGATAACACCACGGTCTCTCCTGCTAAAATTTCCGGTGGGAGTACCTTTGGAGCGTAAAATTAAGAAAGCTTTAAATAATAGTCTTGAAAAGAATATAAGCTGCCGCCAAAAAGGGCACCATTGTGAGTTAAAATTGACCGTCCAAAGGGTCGGCAATTCTCTCCCTGAAAACCATATTCTCGAACTAAGTCTTTCTTTTTTAAAAAATATTCTAAATAGGCAGGTTCAGGTATCTGCCAGCCAGATGTAAATGGTATAATAATAGCATTACAGTCTCCCTAATCCTGAATTAAGAATATTTTATAAAATCTTTAGAATTAATTTATATGTTATTAAAACTTTGTTAATATAATAAAAATACAGGAAAAGATAATCTTGTCTCTTAAACTTAAAGGGGAATATTTTTTATTAATAAAAGAGAAATTGAAGCAACTGGTAACAGGAAGGAGAGAATTATTTAATGTATCAAAAAGAACAGGATTTGTTTGCTGATTTAATCTCCATCGTAACACGGCTGAGAGGTCCGGAAGGCTGTCTCTGGGATAGGAAACAGACTCTATCTACCATGGCTGCCAATATAGTAGAGGAAGCTCAGGAAGTACAAGAGGCGGCAGAGAAGGGCGATCATACTAATTTATGCGAGGAATTGGGAGATGTACTAATGGATATCTTAATAACGATAGAGATAGCCCGGGAGAAGGGACTTTTTGATTATCAACTGGTGTTACAGGAAGCTAAGGCAAAATTTATTCGTCGACATCCCCATGTCTTTGGTGATACGCAGGTCAATAGTGCTGAGGAGGCACTCTCGGTCTGGCAGAAAATGAAACAGCTGGAAAGAGAAGACCGGAAATAAATCTAAAACAAAGGGAGGATTATTTGTGAAAATGAAAATAGATTGGGATAGGAGAGACACTATTTTAAATACCAAGTGGTTTTTCTTTTTTTTATTTTTAATAATATCTCTTTTTTTAATCTTTCCAAAAGTAGTTTATCCAGCCGAAAGTCTGAGTTTGAATATTGATGACTGTATAGGAATAGCCCTCCAAAATAATTTAGGATACCAGATTGCGCAAAATAAAGTTGAAGTAAAAAAAGAGCAGACACAGGAAGCTAAGGGGGCTGAAAAAATACAAGCCAAATTCCAGGGTGGTTATATCAGAATGAATGAAGCCCCCGATTTGGATAAAATTAATGAGGGCGATTACAGCTACTTATACTCTTCCGGTACCGGTGTCCCTTTAATTTCCTTTAATGTTTCAAAGGTATTGTATAGCGGGGGAAAGCTGAAAAATCTGATTGAACTGGCTAAAGCCGAGCAGACTATTGCTCTTAGTGAATTAGAGACCAGCAAGCAGGAGCTTGTTTATAAGGTGACTGAAGCTTATTACCGGGTATTGCAGGCTGAGGGATTAAAGAGAGTTAGCGAACAGGCTTTAACCCAGATCAAGGCGCATCTGGAAACCTCTCAATCACTACTGGCAGAAGGTATGATTGCTCCTATTGATTTAAACCGGATTAACTCACAGCTCTCTCATCTGGAACATAATCTTATCAGGGCTGAAAATAGTTATCTACTGACCGTATACAACTTAAATTCCATAATGGGAATTGAACTGGAGACTGCCATTCAGCTGCAAAACAATCTTGCCTATGAGCCCTGTGACATTACCCTGGAGGAGGCGCTGGAAACTGCCGGGAAGTACCGGCCGGAAATAGAGCAGATTAATCAGCGGAGAATAATGATGGAGGGGATGGTAGACATAGCCAAAGGCAATAGATTGCCTCAGGTAGTAATGAATATGGAATCCGGATTAACCGGCTGGAAGGTTGCCATTGTAGGTGAAGTGTCCATCTTAGATGGCGGGGTGAATAAATCTAAAATTAAACAGGCTGAGCTGAATTTAGCGCAGATTGAGCAAGGTGAGCAGCAGACTCTGCAATTAATAGAATTAGAGGTTCGTTCTCTCTATCTGAAAATGAAGGAAGCAGAAAAATTAGTTAAGATAACCGAACAGGGCATTAAAGACTCTGAAGAAAGTTTTCGTATTGCGCAGATAAAATATAATGAAGGGGTCTCAGCAAATATCGAGGTAATTGATGCCCAGAGCGCTTTGATTGAAGCAGAAACCAATCATCTCAATGCCCTTTATGATTTTAATACCAGCAGAGCAGCCCTTGTTAAAGCCATGGGACTGTCATAGCGTGTCAAGGGGACGGTTCTCCTGACACAAAATATTTTGACAGGCTAAAATATAATCTTTGAAGAAATTAAATTGTTTTATAACGGAAAAGAGCAAGAGAGGAACTGAATAATGAGAATTACCAAACGCAGGATATTTTATATCATAATCATCATAATAGTGGGATTGCTGATAGCGCAGTCTGCTCAACGTATCTATCTGAAAAGACAGGAGGCAATCGCTGAAAAACCAACCATTCAACCGGAAAAGATAGTTCCCATACAGGTTGCTAAGGTTCAGAGAGGAGAAATTAACTCTCTTTTAACTGTGTCCGGGTTGGTGGAGCCAAAAGAAGCAGTGCGTGTATTCTCTAAAACCGTTGGTCAGGTAAAAGAAATTCTAATACAGGAAGGTGACCAGGTAAAAAAAGATGCAATCTTAATGCGTTTGGATGATGAACAGACCAGACTGCAGGTGGCACAGGCAAGAGCTAATCTGGATTCAGCGCAGGCTTCACTGGAAAGGATTAAAGCAGGAGCCAGACCACAGGAAGTTAGTCAGGTTGAGGCAGCAGTCCGTCAGGCTAAGATAAATATGGATAGTGCAGAAGAGAATTATCTGAAGATGCAAAAATTGTTTTCTGAAGGAGCTATCTCAGAACAGCAGCATGACCAGGCTAAAAACCAGCTTGAGATCGCCCGGGCACAGTATCAGAGTGCCTCAGAAAGCTATAAGCTGATAACTGAAGGCGCCTCTGCGCAGGATATCAGAGCAGTAGAAGCCCAGGTCAGACAGGCTCAATCTGCCTTAGAGCTTGCCCAGTCCCAGCTCAATAACTCTATCATCAAAGCCCCAATCAGTGGAAGTGTTACCTCTATTTCGGTTAAAACGGGAGAATTAGCCTCCTCTGCAATTCCATTATTGTAATTCTGGATATCAGTGAATTATCGGTCAAAACAGGTATTTCTGAAAAGGATATTGGCGTTGTTCAGATAGGACAGGAGGCAGAAATTTTTATTGATGCCTTCCCCCGGGAAAAATTTTCAGGAGAAGTAGCCAGTAAAGGTGTGCTGGTAGACCCGGTTAGTAAAACTATGGAAATAAAAATCAGGATTAAAGAGCCCCCTGTGGTAATCCCGCCGGGTGTATTTGCCAGAGCAAATATTATCACTGAACACAACACAGATGCCTTAATAATCCCTTCCACTGCACTGACCCGCAAAGCAGATGGATTATTTGTCTTTGTACTGGAAAATGATGAACAAACGGTAAAAAGAAGGTCTATCAGCACCGGTATTACCCAGGGTAATCGGGTAGAGGTATTGGATGGCCTTACCGATAATGAAATTGTTGTAATATTGGGCAATATTTCCCTGGAAGAAGGAGACTTAGTGAGAGTTACCAATCGGGAGGTTCTGGAATGAATCTACCCGGATTTTCGGTCAATCGTCCGGTCACCGTATTTATGCTCTTTATTGCCTTAGTGGTCATTGGCCTTGTTTCCTACCAGGGATTAGGGCTCGATTTGCTGCCCGACATGTCTTTTCCCATATCTGCTATAATGGTTTCTTATCCCGGAGCAGCTCCTGAGGAGATAGAAACATTAATTACCATTCCTCTGGAGGAAGCGGTAAGCACTGTTCATCGTATCGATACTCTGAATTCTATTTCCCAGGAGGGAAACAGCATACTGCTGTTATCCTTCCAATGGGGAACTAATATGGATATCGCTACCCTGGAAATCAGAGAAAAGATAGACCAGGTAAAGAGAGTATTGCCTGATGGAGCAAGTGACCCCAATGTCTTTAAATTTGACCCATCTATGATGCCCATCATGGTATTGGGGTTAAACTCAGAGCAATATTCGCTTCACGAACTGGATAAATTTGCCCAGCAAATAGTTAAACCCCGTTTGGAAAGGGTAGAAGGTATAGCCAGTGCAGCTGTAAGCGGTGGATTAGAGCGTGAAATACTCGTTTCAGTAGATAATGAAAAGCTGAGATCCAACAATCTGACCCTTGACCATATCGTTATGGCGTTAAGAAGTGAAAATATTAATTTACCGGCAGGAACATTGAGGGAAGGTAATGTTGATTTTTTAATCAGGACTCTGGGACGTTTTAAAAGCATCTCTGATATTGAAAATGTTATCATCTCTACGGTCAGAGGAACTCAGATTTCTTTGAAAGATATTGCCACGATTTCCGATACCTTTAAAAAACAGAATACCGTCGCCTATATCAATGGCTATCCCAGCATCTCCTTAAGTCTGCAAAAGGAATCGGGAACCAATACCGTGATAGTAGCTAACCGGGTAAACAATGAAATCAAAACCATTAAAAACAAAAACATACTGCCTGGTGATACTCAGATTATGGCAGTCTTTGATTCCTCAGATTATATTAAAAAGACTGTGGCTGAGGTTTCTAATACTCTGCTCATTGGTGCTGCCCTGACCATGTTTGTATTATACGCTTTTCTGTATAGTATTAAAAGTACCCTTATTATCGGCTTATCTATTCCCATATCAGTTATATCCACCTTTAGTCTGCTTTATTTTGCAAAATTAACGTTGAATATGATGACCCTGGGAGGTCTGGCTCTGGGTATAGGGATGCTGGTGGACAATTCTATAGTGGTGCTGGAAAATGTATTTCGTCATAGTGAGTTAGGGGAAGAGGCGGCACAGGCAGCCGAGGCAGGTACCAATGAAGTGGGAGCTGCCATTACTTCCTCTACTTTAACTACCATAGCGGTTTTTTTGCCGGTAGTGTATGTTTCCGGCATTGCCGGGGAATTGTTTAAAACTATGGGTCTTACCATTACCTTTTCTCTGCTGATGTCCCTTTTTGTAGCCTTAACGCTGGTACCTATGCTCTTTTCCAGACAGAGAAACAGATTACCTCATCCTTTACCTTCAACAGACCAATCAACTTCTGTCACTGTTGACTCTAAAAAGAAAAAGAAAAAAAAGAGGAGCTTTTATAATTTTTTCCTGCAGGAATATGGCTATCTCATAGACTGGGCTTTACGGCATAGGGGAACGGTATTTTTGATGGCTATAGTCATTTTAATAATATCTTTTACCCTCTTACCCTTAGTGGGAACAGAATTCTTTCCGGCAATCGACCAGGGGAATTTTAGTATCAATATCTCTTTGCCGGTAGGAACCAATTTTGAGGTTACCAGAGATATTGCACTGGAAATTGAAGATGTGGTAAGGAGTATCCCGGAGATTAATTATGTCTATACTACGGTGGGCAGTGGCGGTAATATGAGTATAGGGGGAACCAGTGGTAATAATGCCTCTATCATGGCTACCCTTCAGGAAAGAACTAAACGGGAAAGAGATAGCAAAGCTATTATCGCCGAATTACGGGATAGAATAGGTGATTATCCTGATACCCAGATCCGTTTTAGTGAGCAGAGTCTTTCGCTTTCCACCGGTTCGGCGCTCACTATTAATATTAACGGGGATGCGCTGGAAGAATTAGATTTTATAGCCAATACTATTATTTCTTTACTTTCAGAGGTGGAAGGAATCTATGATTTACAGAGCAGTGTAGAAGAGGTGCGCCCGGAATTGCATATTGCCCTCGACCGGGAAAAAGTAAACATCTATGGTTTAAGTGCCGGTCAGGTTGCTGCCAATGTGCAGGATGCCCTGTTAGGCAAAGTGGCCAGCTATTATCAGGAAGGTGGAGAGCGGTATGACATAACGGTAAAGCTGGAAAAGAGTGGTTATGATGAGCTGCAGGAACTGGAAAATATGATTATCAGTTCCAATTATGGTTTACAGATACCCTTAAAAGAGATTGCCCGGGTGGAGGTGGGGGTAGGCCCCCAGGGAATTAATCGTGAGAATCAACAGAGACAGGTTAGAGTAACCGGAAATATAAGCGGCAGATTTTTAGGCAGTGTCATTCAGGATGCTCAAGATAAGCTGAGCCCCTTAGCCTTGCCTGAAGGCTACCATTTTACCTTTGCCGGTGAACAGCAGGAGATGGTAAAATCTTTCCGTGAACTATTCTTTGCCCTGATACTCTCCTTATTTTTAGTTTATATGATTATTGCCGCACAGTTTGAGTCACTGCTCTTTCCCTTTGCGGTTATTCTCTCGGTTCCCTTTTCATTTATTGGGGTGGTTATAGCTTTAATGCTGTCTGGAACCAGTCTTAATGTTCTTTCGCTCATCGGTTTAATTATGCTGGCTGGCATAGTGGTGAACAATGCCATTGTCTTGATAGATTATATCAATCAATTACGAAAAAAGGGATTAGGGCGTAATGAAGCAGTGATTGAGGCCGGGAAGACCCGTCTAAGACCAATTTTGATGACCACTCTTACTACGGTGCTGGCATTGTTGCCTATGGCTATTGGTATGGGAGAAGGCGCAGAAATGAGGGCACCACTTGCGGTTACCATTATGGGCGGGCTAACCTCCTCTACCTTTCTTACCCTGGTCTTTATTCCTGTTTTTTATTCTTACCTGGACGATTTAGCCCAAAAGTTGCATATTCAATTTTAATGGAATGGCTTTTTATCACTATAGTAATTAAAATATTATTATATTATTATTAATAAAAAGTATTATTAATAAAAAGGCTTCTCTTTCCGAAATATTTTTTCGGAAAATTGGTTTAGATATTGTAAGATATGTTATATAATAGAAAAGTAAAAATTTGTATATTTTTGTTTTTTAAAAAAATGACGAGGAATTTTTTCAGGGAGGTAAAACAAATTGAGAAATAAAAGGATAAATAAATATCTATTTTTTTTAATGACATCGCTATTGCTCCTTTTGCTGTTGGGTAATGTTACACTGGCTCAGAATAATAACAATAATAAGGGCAAAATTACTGCTATCGTAGCACGTGATAATGAGCATATTGATACCAAATTCATTATATCTTTAGTTTCCTCCAATATTGGTGACACCTTTTCCAAAGATAAAGTCCAGGCTGATATGAAAGCCATCTATGATTCTGGTTACTTTCAGGATGTACAAGTAAAGTTGGAACCATTCCGGGATGGCTATAGAGTAGTTTTTCAGGTTAAGGAAAATGCCCTGATAAGTGATATTGTTATTGAAGGGAGTACCGTTTTAACCATACAGCAAATTAAGGATGTTATGGTTTTAAAAAACGGGCAGGTATTTTCTCAAAAAATTTTACATAATGACCTGGATAGAATTTCTCATTTATATCGGGATAAAGGGCTTATTTTAGCCCAATTGGAAGATGTTGATTTCGATCAGAATAATGGTGTACTTTCCATCAGAATTGTGGAAGGGAAAATTGAAGAGATAAAGATTATCGGAAACGAAAAGACGGTAGACAAAGTGATAAGGAGACAGATAAAGGTTGAGCCAGGGCAATTATTCGATTTTAGCGAGGTAAGGAAATCTCTTCAGGATGTCTATAATTTAGGGTTCTTTGAAGATGTATCTATGAGTTTAGAGCCGGGCAGTACAGAAAATCTAATTGTACTGGTTATTAATGTTAAAGAAAAGAGTACCGGTTTATTGGGCGGTGGTGGTGGCTATAGTACCGGTGAAGGATTGTTTGCCTATGCCAGCGTGAAAGAAGCTAATCTTTTGGGGCATGGACAGAGTATTGAAGCAAAGGTTGAAATTGGTGAAAGAACTACCTATAGCGTATCTTTCTTCGATCCCTGGCTGGGTAATGCCTCTTCCCCCACCTTTTTTGGTTTAGATTTTTATGATACCATCCTGGAAGTAAGCAAAGAAGTTAATAGTATTGATTCCAAATACGAAATGGAAAGAGTGGGAGGCAAGCTTACCTTTGGGCAGGAGTTTAAAGAGCACTTTAAGGCTGGTATCGAGCTAAAGACTGAAGATGCTACCTATAAACTCATATCAGGAAAAATTCCTGATGATATTCAAGCAGGAAAGACCAATAGCTTAAGGCCATTTTTTGTCTATGATACTCGTGATGACCGCTTTAATCCCACCGAAGGGTGGTTTGGCACTGTCTCGGTTTTGAATGCAGGCGGATTTATGGGAGGAGATTACGAATTCCGTAAATATGATCTGGATTTGCGTACCTATCTGTCTGCAGGAGTTTTTAAAAATGAACCAAGTAAGAAAGATAGTACTACTATAACTGGTGCCTTTAATGAAGGGGTTCTGGCTTTGAGAATGGTAGCCGGCTATGGAGATACAACCCTGCCTTCTTTTGCTAAATATGAAATCGGGGGGCTGGGCACTATCAGAGGTTATGAGTATAAGGAATTTGTAGGAGATATGTCTCTTGTTTTCAATGTGGAATACCGTTTCCCGATATCCGAAAATTTACAGGCTGTACTCTTCGCGGACTGGGGCAATGCCTGGAACCATGGTGCACCCATCGCTATTAGTGATTTGAAATTTGGTAAAGGAGTGGGAATACGTTTTGATACCTTCTTAGGACCAATCAGTATCGATTATGGGTTCGGAGAAGATGAAGAAGGCAAAGCCTATTTCAGTATTGGTCATACTTTCTAACAGTACAGCATAAAGGTATAAAGCCATAAGGAGATTAGATTAGGTAATATTATAGTGTTAGTGTAGTGGATTTTGTTGTTAGGCAATTCTATTGTAAATAAAAATATTAAATAAAACATAATGAAATATCGTAAGATAACTTATATCAGAGACATAAATTAAGGAGGAAAACGACAAATGGATTTTAGCTTGAAGGCAAGAATGTTGAGCAAGGGTAAGACAGTATTTCTTTTAGTGCTCATTATCTTTTTAGTTTCGATTTTTTCAGCAGGTGTTTTGGCTCAAAAAATTGGTTACCTCGAGTTGGCCAAAGTAACTGCCAGCCATCCCAATTCTGAAAAACTGACTCAGTTAAATCAGGAATTAAGGACAGAACTACAGACCAGGCAGACTAAACTCAATCAAGAGGGAAAAGGGCTGGAAGAGAATGAATTAAAAAAATTAGAAGAACAGTTTAATAAGGAATGGGACCCCGTAAAACAAACAATATTAGCCCAGATGCAGGCTTTGCAGGCTGAAAGAAATTCAGATATTTTACAGGCTATCAAGGCAGTTGGCGAAGAAAAACAGTATCTATTAATTATCAATAGCGAAGTCCCTGTTTTTACCGGAAGTGATATTAATGATTATCCCATCGTACTGTATGGTGGTGAAAATGTTACTCAGGATGTAATTGTAGTACTGGAGAGAATTGTCAAGGGTAAGTAGTTTTTATTTTTGTTATTTTCTGTAAATAAATACTGTATTTTATATTGCTCTCAGGAGATGCTTTTGGAGAAAATATGGACTGAACAGCTGGTTAAAGTATACCGCAAACGAAGAGTCGTTGATGAGGTAAATATAGAGATCAATAGGGGAGAGGTAGTTGGTTTGCTTGGTTCCAATGGAGCTGGGAAAACAACTACCTTTTATATGATAGTGGGGCTGATTCGTCCCGATAAAGGCAAGGTATTTTTTGCGGGGAAAGATATTACTCACACCCCTATGTTTCAAAGGGCAAGGATGGGATTGGGCTATTTAGCCCAGGAGCCGTCTATCTTCCGAAAGCTGACGGTTGAGGAAAACGTGTTACTAATTTTAGAAACCCTGGGTGTTAAAAGTGCGGAAAGAAACGAAATATGCCGGAGAATGTTAAAAGAATTGGAAATTGAACATCTGGCAGATTATAAAGGATATATGTTATCTGGCGGGGAGCGGCGAAGAGTAGAAATTGCCCGTACCTTAGCAACTTCACCCTCTTTTATATTACTTGATGAACCTTTTACCGGAATAGATCCTATTGCTGTCTATGATATTCAGGAAATCATTAATTATCTCAAAGAAAAAGGACTCGGCATCCTGGTTACTGACCATAATGTACGGGAAACTATGAAGATTACTGACCGTACTTATATCATGCATGATGGCAAGATATTGGCTTCCGGAATTCCCACAGATGTAGCTCATTCAGAAATTACTCGAAAATATTATTTAGGCGAACGCTTTTCATTAGAATAAAACAGTATAACGTATATTGTATAACGT
>ERZ795030.4565-NODE-4565-length-13504-cov-4.985055_pt1 | contig 13504 bp, 10 predicted proteins | sample MGYA00375122_ERZ795030 | MGnify/ENA primary metagenome ERZ795030 (study PRJEB30165, sample SAMN05720146) | activated sludge metagenome | isolation source: anaerobic digester from wastewater treatment plant | place: Japan | collected 2015-04-20 ...
GGCGAGAACACAGCCCATCAGGGGGGAGCGGCGCATGAGAAGATGATCCTTTCATCAAGTATTCGTCCGCAGTGCTTGGGCCCCCTTTCTGCAATCCGTGTGCCGACCGCGATGCTTCACGCAGCCCATTTCTCCCCAATCGCTATCTCCTTCATTTTCAGTTGATCACGAAATCTCAAATCGGCGTTGCAGTTCCCTGACGATCCGCCGGCTGACTCCAGTGACCACCCCGATGCAGCCCAAATGACCCAAGGTCGCATCCCGTTGCACATCAACCCCAACTTTCGATCGCGATCGATATCGCTATCGCCTCTCGTATCCCCCCATCCCCTCCATCAGGGCAGCCCGCGGCGCACCAGCAGCAGCGAGATCACGCCGAACGGGATGGCCCACGCCAGCGCGATCAGATGCAGGCTGGTCCCCTGCGGCAGCCCCAGGCGCCACAGCCACACGGTCCAGACCAGGAAGGCCCAGATTGCGGCGTTCAGCACCAGCCACCGCACGAGACGAGATCGAGGGAGCATTCTGCGCGCCTCCTGCAACGGTCGTCGCCCAACCGAATCCGCTGATTCAAGTCACGCGGTCCAATCGATGTTGCCAGTGATTCCTCCGCCGCGGCACTACGCCGTGATCATCGTCCCGATGCCGCGGTCGGTGAACAATTCAATCAGCAGCGCGTGCGGCAGCCGCCCGTCCAGGATGTGCGCCGAGGCAACGCCGGCGGCAATCGCATCGCGGCACGCGCGCACCTTGGGGATCATTCCCCCCTTGATTACCCCCTCGCGGATCAGCGGCTCGATCTCCTCGACCGCGACGCGGTTGAGCAGCGTGGCCGGATCCCGCGGGTCGCGGCAGATGCCGCGCACATCGGTCAGCAGAATCAGTTTGCGCGCCTGCAGCGCCATCGCGCACTGCGCGGCGACGGTGTCGGCGTTGATATTGTAGGTCTGGCCGTCGGCCGCCGCGCCGATCGGCGAGATCACCGGAATGTAGTTCGTCCGCTCCAGAATGCGCAGAATCTCGACATTGACCTGCTCGACCTCGCCCACGTAGCCGATGTCGCGCCCCGCCTCCGTCACCAGCTTGCGCGCGACGATCAGCTGCGCGTCCTTGCCCGACAGGCCGACCGCCCGCCCCCCCAGCCGGTTCAGCCGCGTCACGATATCCCCGTTGAGCTTGCCGGCCAGGACCATCTCGGCGATGTCGAGCGCGTCGGCGTCGGTCACCCGCTGGCCGTCGACGAACTGCGCCTGCAGGCCGACACGGTCCATCAGCGCGGTAATCTCCGGCCCGCCGCCATGCACCACGATCGGATTGATGCCGATGTTCTCCATCAGCACCAGGTCCTGCATCACCATTTCCTTCAGCCCGGCGTCGATCATCGCGTGGCCGCCGTATTTGATCACGACGGCCGCGTCGCGGAAGCGCTGAATGTGGGGCAACGCTTCCATCAGGACGCCCGCCTTGTCGATCAGCCGCTGGAGTTCCTGCTCGCTGGCCAGATTCTGCGTCATCGATCCACCCTTCCCTTCGTCATTCCATCCCCCCCTCTGGAAATCCGTCCCTCGTCCGCGTAATCGCCCCCAAAGGCCCGCCCAAAAAAAATTCGGCTCTCGGCTCTCGTCCCTCGTCCTCGGCTCTCGAAAATCCGGATCGCTTCTGTCCCTTCTGTCCCTTCCCGTCCTGTCAAATGCCGGTTCCGTCTTCCTCGAGCGTCGGCAACTCGCCCTCGCCCTCCGCCTCGGCCTCGTCCTCCCCCAGATCCTCCGGCAGCGGCGCGTCGTGATCGGCCGTCTCCGCCGATTCGGCGCTCCCCTCGCCGCGCAGCCCGACCTGGAAATCCTTGTGCGGATAGTCGCGCGCCAACCGGTCGAGCACCGCGTTCACATACTGCGGCGATTCGTCGGTGCTGAACAGCCGCGCCAGCTCGATGTATTCATTGATCGTCACCCGCGACGGAATGTCCTCGAACGAGCGGAACTCGCACAGGGCCATCCGCAGACAGAGCCGGTCGACGACCGGCATCCGCTCCAGCGACCAGTGCTGCAGGACCGGCCCGATCAGCCGATCCAGCTCGTGGCGGTCGCGCCACGCCAGGCGCGCCAACTGGCGCGCGAACGGTCCCCACCCGCGCCGCTGGCGCGGATCGTAGGCCAGCACGCGCCGTTCGACCTCTTCGGGATCTTCGGCGGAATCGGCGAATTCCAGGGCGAACAGCAACTGCAGGGCGCGCTGGCGGGCGAGGCGGCGGATCTTCATGGCAGGTGGTCTTACGAGCTTCCCGGACGGCATTTGACGTGGCGAAAAGTCCGGCCGGCTCAGCCGCCTCCCGCTGCGAGGTACACCGGTTTGAATGCCGGGTCCACCTCAGCAAAATACCGGTTTATTCCATTGAAAAGCAAGATCGCGATCTGTTGCTGCACTTCCGGCCGCACCAGTTGCTCCGCCTCGTCCGGATTGTCCAGATAGCCGCACTCGACCAGTATCGAGGGCATCGAGGTCATCAGCACGCGAAACGCCGCCGACTTGACCCCGCGATGGAACTGGCGGAACGGACCCTTCGCCGCAAATTCGCGGTCGACGCTCTCGGCCACCGCCCGGCTTTCGGCCTGCTGCGCCCGAAAGGCGTCGTCGGCCAGGCTCCGCAGGATCTCGCGCAGCACTTCGTGGCTCGAGACCTGGCTGTCCATGTCCCCCTCATACTCGTTCTCCAGCGCGAGCAAATGCCGATTGGTCGCCTTCGAACTGTCGCCCAGGTAATAGACCTCGAAGCCGCGGGCGGTCTTGCGCCGCGAGTCGGTGGCGTTCAGGTGGATGCTGACGAACAGATCGCCCTGCACCTCGTTGGCCAGCTCGATCCGCCGGTCAAGCGACACGTAGCGGTCGTCGGTCCGCGTCATGAAACAGTCCAGGTTGGGCGCCTGCTTGATCAGATCGGCCAGCCGGCGCGAGATTTCCAGCGTCAGCTCCTTCTCCAGGTAGTGCCGGCCGCCGATCTTGCGCGTCGTGCTGGCGCCGAAGTGATACTTCGCGTCGGTCGGTTTCCCCCCGTGGCCGGCGTCGATCACCACCAGCTTCTTGCGCGAATCGCCCAGCCGAACCTGGTACACCCCCTCCCCCTGCGTCGTGACGTGGAATTGCAGGTCGCGGCGGGCATAAAACACGAACCGCAGCACGTTGCCCTGCGCGTAGTACAGCCGCTTGACGTGAAAGACCGGCCCCTGCGTGATGTCCCAATCCTCCGGATCGGTCGGGCCGTCGACGCCATAGAAATCGAGATGAAAATAGCGCTTCTCGACGAGCGCATCGGTCGCTTTCAGTGTCGGGGAGCGATCGAAGGCAATCGTGAAGACCGGCTCGTCAGCCGAATCGTCCCAGCTGAAGTTCAGCAGCCGCGACCCGGCCGCCTGCGCTGCGCCCGGCGAGGCGCAAAGCAACAGGCAGAGCAGCAGGCCGACCGAACGGAGAGGAGGGGCGCTCATCGCTGACAACGGGGGCACGGGATCCAGTCGCACGGCGCGTGAACCGCTCGAGCGCAGTCATCTTACACGACCGCTCCGACCCGCTCCAAGACGAATCCCCGCCCCGGCAGAACGTTCATCCGAATCACTATCGGTACCGGTATCGCCGGGGCCGCCAATCGAAAGCAGGCAACCCCGCGCCAGCGGGCTGCCTGTCATCGGTTTAGTCCGTGGGGCGAACGGCCGGAATAAAGCGCGGGGTGACGGCTGCAGGCCGGAACCCTGTGTCGCCACGCCCAACGCCCCAAACCCCTGCAAGGGGCGGCCGGAGCTCGTCTGAATTGCGGGGAATGATAAGCACGACAGTGGCGGGAAACCGGGGAAACCAGATCCAAACAGTCCCGCAGGAACGGCAGAACTCTACCGCTTCAAATTCATTTCGGACTTGTTTCGAATTTCAAAATTCGCATTCCGAGTTTCATTCCTCTACTCCGCCGCTTCCTCCGCCTCGGCGCCGGGTTCCGCCGTCGCCGCCGCCGTCGCCCCCCCTTCCGCCACCCGCACCGGATTCCCCTCCTGATCGAGCAACTCAAAGCCCGCCTGGCGCCGCAGATCGGCCTGCCACTCGCGCAGGATGGTCAGCCGCTGCACTTGCAGGTAATCGCGCTCGAATTCCGCCCGCTCCGCGTCGAACTCCTCGACCGTCGGTTGCTCCAGATCGGCGACCTGCCAGACGGCAAATCCCACGGGCGAATCCTCGCTGTAGCCGTAAGGCGTCATGCCGGTCGAGCCCTCCTCGACGCCGAGCGTCGCCTGGGTCAGGCCGATCAACGGCGCGCCCAGGTTGCGCACCGGTTGCGTTCGCGTCAGCGGGTCGGTGCGGAATGGCGCGACGGGGGCATCGGCCAGCGCCGCATCGAACTCCGCGCCCGCTTCCAGGGCATTGAGCGCCTGCTCGGCGGCGGCGCGCGCCAGCGCGACCGCCCGCTCGCGCCGCAGCGCCGCTTCGACCTTCTCGCGCACTTCGGCCAGCTCCGGATCATACGCCGGCTTCGGATCGACGATCTGCACCACGACCATCCCGTCGGTCGTCTGCATCACGTCGCTCAACTCGCCCGGATCCAGATCGCGCAGCAGGTAGTCGCGGTCGGTCGAGGCGATCTGGCCGATCCCCGGGATCACGGTCACGTTGGTTTCGACCGCCGTCGTGAGTTGATCCTCGCGCCCCACCGCCGCGGCGAAACTCTGGATCGTGTCGTGCTTCCGCGCCTCCGCCTTCCACGCGCTGAACCTCTCCGTGAACTCCTCCTCCACCTGGTCGCCGATGTAATCCTCCCGCACCCGATCCTCCACTTGCTCGAACGGCGGCGTCCCCTGCCGCCGCTCCTCCAGGACGCGAACGACATAGACGCCGCTCGTCTCAACGATCGGCGTCGACACCTGGTCCTCACCGAGCGCCATCACGCGCTGGGTGTAGTTGGCGCTCCGGCTCGACGCCCCTTCCTGGATCCAGGTCGGCTGCGGCCGGTAGAAGAAGCTCAGGTCGGGATACTCCTCGCTCAGTTCCTGCGACAGCGTCGACCACGCATCGGAGGCGGCCAGCCGCGGCCGCAGCGCCTCAAACGCGGCCACGGCCCGCGTCGTCGTGTCGTCCTCCAGCAGCGGCACATACATCTCCTCCACCAGCCGCGCCCCCGGTTCAAAATAGTCCACCTGGTGCTGCTCGTAATACACGTGCAGGCTGGCGCTGGTCGGTTCGAGGGCGTCGCGCAGATCCTCGCGCGTCAGCTTCACGTAGGCGTAGCGCCGCGTCTCCGGGACGCGAAACTCGTCGATGTGCTCGGCCAGGTAGTCCTGCAACTCCTGTTCGGTCACCACGACCTGGTCGACGAACTCGGCGGTCGGGTAGGCCGCCATCTGGAACGTGATCTTTTCGTTGAACAGCAGATACTCCTGCCACAGCTCGAACAGCGACGCGTGCGCCAGCATCGTCCGCAGCGCGCGGACGCGGCTCTCAACCTGATCCTCGCGGATCATCTCGACGAATTGATGCTTGTCCATCCCCATCTGCATCGCCGCGGCTTCGAGCCGTTCCTCGGTCATGTAGGGCTGCTGGCGCAGCATCTCCACCACGTCCCGGGTCGCTACGTCCACGCCCATCTCGTCCGCATGGCGCTGGATCAGCCGCTTGTCGGCCGCTGCGTAGGCCAGATCTCTGTCGGTCACCAACCGGTTCTCGATCCCCGGGTTTGTCTGGAGCAGCATCTGCATCTGCGGCGGGAGCTGGCTCGCCTTCTCCATCAGCACGTCCTGGCGCAGCCGGGCCGCCTCGCGCACGCTGATCGTCTCCCAACTCTCCAGCGGGTTGATGCTGCCCGTGCGCAGACGCGCCACGTCGTAGTCGGCATTCTGCATCCGACCCGCGTCGGGCCGGAACCCGTAGAAGAAGATGAAGCTGATGATGATGATCGCGAAACCGATGTAGATCGGCCACTTCAGCTTCTTGGTATCGCGCATATCCTGCAATTTGAACATGTAAGCCCGGTTCCTTGCGTTGGGGAGGTTGACGGATGGCGGCCGCCGCCAAAACTCGGCGGAAACGGCAAAATAGACTATTCTTCAAGCCCGCCAAACCAAGTCAACAGATTTCATGGACCAAAATGCCCCGATGCCCCCCGCCGCGCCGTCCACGCCGCCATCACGCTAATCAAAACCAGATAAACCAGCGCGATCCGGGGCAGGCAGCGGACCGCCGCGCGCCAGCCGTCGCGCCCCGGCGCGCCTTCCAGCGCCGCGCCCGCCGGAATTATCGCCACGACAAAGCCGGGCGCGCCCGGCAACGCGCGCCACCGGCGGACCATCGCTCAGCCGTCCCGCCGGCGCAGCCGGACGATCGTCTCGATATGGTATGTCTGCGGAAACATGTCGACCGGCTGGACCACATCGATCACGTAGCCCCCCTCGCAGATCGTGACGATGTCGCGCGCGAGCGTCGCCGGATTGCACGACACATACAGAAACGTCGGCGCCTGCAGGTCAATCAGCCCGGCCAGCGAGCGCTTGTCCATCCCGCCGCGCGGCGGATCGATGACGACGTGCGAAAACGCGCCGCCGGCCGCGCAGCGCGCCAGCTCCAGTCCGCGCGGCATCGGCGCCGCCAGAAACACCGTGTTGTCGATCCCGTTGCGCTCGGCATTGCGCCGCGCGTTCCAGATCGCTTCGGTGACCATCTCGACGCCGACGACCCGCCCCGCCTGGCGCGCGCAATGCAGGCCGATCGCCCCCGTGCCGCAATAGGCGTCGAGCAGACGCGAGTCCGCCGCCAGCTCGGCCAGCTCGGCCACCTTCGCATAGAGCAGCGCCGCGCCGGCGGTGTTGGTCTGAAAAAACGACTGCGGCGAGATCTCAAAGCGCAGGCCGTTGACCTCTTCCTCCAGGATCGGGTTGCCCCAGACCCAGCGCTCCTCCTCGATCCGCGCGACGTCGGCCACCCCCCGGTTGATCCCCCAGACGAACGCCTTGAACCCGCCGACGCGCTCGCGCAACCGCTCCACCAGTTGCTCCTTGCCCGTCAGGTCCCCTTCGTGCGTCAACAGCAGCAGAATGTTCTCGCCGGTGGTGAAGGAGTAGCGCATCACGGCGTGGCGCAGGAAACCCTCGTGCCGCCGCGGGTCATGGGCGCCGAAACCCTGCTCGCGCGCCCATTGCAGCAGCGTCGCATGCATCTCGTCGAGCGCTTCGGGCTGCAGCAGGCACGCCGGCACCGGCAGGATCCGGTCGAAGCGGCCCGGCTTGTGAAAGCCAAGAACCAGTTGCGGCGCGCCGTGGCGCTCGCTCGGCTCCATCCCCCACGAGTATTCCATCTTGTTGCGGTAGCGGAAGGCCAGCGGCGAACGAAGGATCGGCCGCGTCTCGAACGCCTCCTGCCGGCCCAGGTGGCGCAACGTGTCGACCACCTGCTTTTCCTTCCAGCGCGTCTGCTCCTCATGGGGCAGGTTCTGCCAGGTGCAGCCGCCGCAACGGTCGTAGACGGGGCAGGGGGGATTTGCAATCCGGTGCGGCGAGGCCTGCTCGATCCGCTCGAGAACCGCCTGCGCGTGGTTCGCCTTCTTCTTGACGATCCGCGCCGCGACGCGCTCGCCCGGCAGCGCGTTGGGCACGAACACGACGAAGCCGTTATGGCGCGCCACGCCCAGCCCGCCGTAGGCGAGGTCCTGAATCTCGACCGTCACCAGGTCATTCTTGCGTATTTCGGACATGGGCGGAAACGCCGGCCTCCCGCCCCGCGCCTCCCGCCGCGCAGGACAATGATAGCCCCATGATACCGGGCCTCGCGCACGATGCAAAGGGGGATTGGCGACCGCAACCCCTTCGCGACCGACGGTGTCACAAGGGATCGTCGGCTTCTTTCACCTCCATCAGCCCCGCCCACCCAACCGGTTCATCGCCCCTTTGGCCTTTCCCGGAAAACCTGATAAACTGATGGAAGCTCCGCGTTGCACCGGGCTCATGCCGAGGACGATGCCGACCGCACGCCTCCCCGCCGGCTTCCCGCCGGCCGCTCGCAACGCTTGCGCCGGACTCCCCCCTGCTCCGACACGACCGCGGCCCCTTCCGATCCCCAGGAGAAACACCGATGACCTCCACCCCCCAGCCCCGACCCGCCAACCGCCTGATCCACGAGACCAGTCCCTATCTGCTGCAGCACGCGCATAATCCCGTGGACTGGTTTCCGTGGGGCGAGGAGGCCTTCGCGGCCGCGCGCGCGCGCCACTGCCCGATCTTCCTCTCCATCGGCTACGCCGCCTGCCACTGGTGCCACGTGATGGAGCGCGAATCGTTCGAGAACGAGCAGATCGCCGCCTATCTCAACGAGCACTTCGTCAGCATCAAGGTCGACCGCGAGGAGCGCCCCGATCTGGACGACATCTACATGCAGGCCGTCCAGCAGATGACCGGCGGCGGCGGCTGGCCGATGACCGTCTTCCTGACCACCGACGGCAAGCCATTCTTCGGCGACACCTATTTCCCCCCGACCGCGCGCATGGGGCGGATCGGGTTCCTCGACCTGCTCAAGCAGATCCGCCGCGCCTGGGATGAGGAACCGGCCCGCGTGCGGGAGGCCGCGAACCAGCTGACCGACCTGCTCGGCCCCGACGTGCTGGCCGCCGACGCCCAAATGCTGACGCGCGAGCCCATCGAACGCGCCGTGGAAAGCCTCCAGCGGCGGTTTGATGCCGGGCGCGGCGGCTTCGGCGGCGCCCCCAAATTCCCCCCCTCGATGGCCCTCGATCTCCTCCTGCGCGAGGCCCGCCGCCGCGACGACCCCTCCTTGACGCAAATGGTCGAGCTGACCCTGCGCCGCATGGCGCGCGGCGGCCTCTACGATCAACTCGGCGGCGGCTTCCATCGCTACGCCACCGATGCCGACTGGCTCGTCCCCCATTTCGAAAAGATGCTCTACGATCAGGCACTCCTCGTCCCCGTCTATTTCGACGCCTGGCGTCTCACCGGCGATCCCTTCCATGAGCGGATCGGCCGCGAAACCCTCGACTACGTGATCGCCGATCTGACCCACCCCGACGGCGGGTTCTACTCCTCGCGCGACGCCGACAGCGAGGGGGTCGAAGGGAAATACTATCTCTGGAAACCCGAGGAGGTGCTCGCCGAACTGGGCGACGAGCAGGGCCGCCTGTTCAATGCCTATTACGGCGTCGTCGAAGGCGGCAACTGGCACGAGGGCGGCGGCGCCAGCATCCTGCACGTTCCGGTCGAGCTGGAGGATTTCGCCCGCCGCCGCGGCCATGAGCCCCACGTGCTGCGCGGCGAGCTGGACGCCCTGCGCCGGCGCCTGCTGACCCGCCGCGCGCGGCGGGTCGCCCCCGGCCTCGACGACAAGATCATCACCTCCTGGAACGGCTTGATGATCCGCGCGTTCGCCCAGGGGGCGCGGGCCACCGGCGACGCCCGCTACGCCGCCGCCGCCGCTCGCGCCGCCGACTTCCTCCTCACCAACCTGCGCACCCCCGACGGCCGCCTGCTGCGGACCTGGCGCAACGGCCAGGCGCGCATCCCCGCCTTCCTGGACGACTACGCCAACCTCGCCCTCGGCCTCGTTGAACTCTATCAGGCCACGTGGGACCTCTGCTGGCTGACGGCGGCCGACGAACTGACCGCCCGCATCCTGACCGACTTCCACGACGAGCGGAATCCGGGTTTCTTCACGACCGACGGACGCGACGCCAGCGTCATCGTCCGCGCCAAGGAGTTCTACGACGGCGCCACCCCCTCGGGCAATTCCGCCGCCGTCCACGCCCTGCTCCGCGTCGGGCTGCTGCTGGATCGCCCCGCCGCGAGCGAGGCGGCCGTTGGCGCCCTGCGCGGCGCGATGCCCGTCATGACGCAGATGCCCCCCGCCTTCCACTTCATGCTCTGCGCGCTCGATTTCCACCTGGCGCCCCCGCGCGAAGTAGCGATTCTCGGACCCGCCGGCGACGACGCCACCCGGGCGCTGCTCGAGCCGCTGGGCCGACGCTACCTGCCCCACGCGATCGCCGCGTGGGCCGATTCACCCGACGCCCCCGCCGCCCGCGCCGTCGCCCTCCTGCGCGACAAAACGCTGCTCGATCATCGGCCGACGGCCTATGTCTGCCGGGGTTACGTCTGCCGCCAACCGGTCCACGACCCGGCGGCGATGCTGGAGGAAATCAACCGGGATTAACTGTTGGGCAACGCGAAGGAAGGACGTTCACAACTCCAGCACGGCCATTTCGCCGCAAATCGGCTCGCCGCTCTCGTCCCTCGTCCTCGGCTCTCGAACATCCAAGCGAGCGCGCCAGCGCAGAACTAGAAAGGAAGGACAGATTCCTCCCGTCCTTTATGTCCCTTTTGTCCCTTATGTCCCTTCGCCTGAAAAATCCAAAAAAACCGGCCTACTCCTGATCCTCAGGCAGGAACGAGGTCTGCTCAAATCCGGTCGGCGCGGCGTGCGGCGACGCCGCCGCCGGCTTGGATGCCCCCGCCGGCTTCGGCGCGGCCCCAACCGGTTCCCCCCCCGCCTGCCCGTCATCTTGCACCGCCACGTTCTTCAGCTCCTTCCCGAGCTTGAACGTCACCACTTTGCGCGGCAGAATGGGGTATTCTTTTTTGTTCCGCGGATTGCGGCCGGTGCGGGGTTTGCGCTGCTTGACCTGGAACACCCCGAAATTGCGGATTTCCATCCGCCCATGCTCCGTGATCGCTTCCTTGATTGAGTCGATAATGGTGTCGACAATGGCCAGCGCCTCGCGATCCTTCAGATTCAGTTCGCTCGCTACGCGTTTGACAATGTCGATCTTGATCATGGAAGCTCTCCCGCCGGCGCAAGGGCGCCCGTGTGTTGCGCGCGACCGCTTGGCAGCCGCCTGCCCCCTTGCCGAGCGTCCTTCACGCCGCGTCCCTGCTCACGTATCTTGTATTTCTATAGGCGTTTAGGGCAGCGCCTGGCAAGGTTTTTTTCTCAGGTGAACCATGCCCCCGTTCGATAAGACATTTACCTGTGTCCTCTTTTTTGGACACCGGATGCCGCGTGGATTGCCCCCGCCGACCCCCGGCGGGGCCTTCCCCCCGGCTTTCCGCGGATGGAGCGTGCAAGGGGTATGCCGACTGCCTCGCCACACGAACCGGTCGCTTCGCGCCCAGGACCGCCCCCTCCGGCGACTCCCTGTCCCATGACGCCCCTCGATCCTCCCGCTCCCGCTTCCCCCTCCGATCCGAATCCCCTGATCGAGCACCTGACCGGTGCCCTCGGGCGCGCCGAATCGCCCGCCGACCTGCTCATCGCCGCCACCCGCTGCGCCGCGCAGGTCCTCGGCGCCGCCGTCCACAACAGCTCGCTCTTCTTCATCGACGCCAAGGCCCCGATCACCTGCGGCTTCCTGCTCAACCGCCACACCGTCGGCGCCGACCGGCTTTACCGGCCCTATCGCCTTGAGATCGAACTGGGCGAGCGCATCAAGAACGCGTCCTCCCCGTTTCTCAGCACCTCGCTGGCGCTCCCGCTGCTGGTCGACGTCCAGGCCTCTCTCGAACCCGACCGCGCGCACAACTTTCTGCTCGTCCCCGTCCGCGATGCCAAAGGCCCCGCCGGGCTCTGGATCATCCCGCTCAAGACCTCCCTCGCCATCGACCAGGCGGCGGCCGCGGCCCTGATGAAACTCGGCGAGGAGATGGCCGGCGCCCTCCGGCGCGTCTACCGCCAGACCCGCGATCGCCATCGCATGGCTCAACTTGAAGACCTCCACGAGCACCTGATGCCGCTGATGGTCGCCACCGACCGCGGCCTGCTCATCAACCGCCTGCTCCAGGTCCTGAGTCGCCACTTCGCCTTCTCGCGCGTCTTCCTCTCGCTCGTCAATCAGGAAAGTCAGTCGCTGCGGTGCGAGATGCACAGCGGTTTCGAAACGCTCTTCATCCCGGCCACCATCCCGCTCAGCCAATCCGAGAACCTCTTCGTCGGGCTGCTCAATCAGGGCCGGGTCGCCCTGTTCGAGTCCGAACTGGGCAACGTCCCGCCCGAGCTGAGCGCGTTCGGCGAGGATCCCGACGCCGAGCGGATCGTCGTCATCCCGCTGCGGATCGACCGCAAGCCGCTGGGGTTCATCTACGCCGATCAGCGCCGCCACGATGGCCACCCCCTCTTCCCCTCGGTCATCGACGTCATGGCCCAGCTCGCCTCCGCCGCGCTGGAAAATCTCGACTTGCGCCGCCGCGCCGAGGAGCGCGCCGAAACCGACCCGTTGACCGGCCTCCACAACCGCTACTTCATGGACAAGGTCCTGAACCTCGAAATCCCCCGCATCCGCCGCTACAACCACCCGCTCAGCGTCCTGATGATCGACCTGCTCGATTTCAAGCGCACCAACGACACCTACGGTCACCAGTTCGGCGATTACGTCCTGCGCGAAACCGCTCAGCTCATCCAGGCCAACGTGCGCCGGCCCGACATCGTGATCCGCTACGGCGGCGACGAGTTCGTCGTCCTGATGGTCAACACCACCTACGAGCAGGCAACGCTCGTCCGCCGCCGCATCGAGGAGGCGTTCATCGAGCGCAATCGCCTCCAGTCCGACGAATCGCGGATGATCAACATCAGCATCGGCCTCAAATCGGCCGACGCCGATTGCGTCTCGCAGCTCTTCCACCAGGCCGACATGGCGATGTACGAGGAAAAGGCCCGCCAGAAACGCCGCAAGCTGATCGAGGCGCTCGTCGAAGGATCGCTCGAACGGATCGAAGCGGCCGATCGCGTCGTCGGCAGCCTCTGGAACATGCTCCAGCGCAAGGCCCCCTATTATCCCGATCATGCCCGCCGCGTCACCCACCTGGCTCTGCGCATCGCCCGCCTGATCTCCCTCGGCGCGGGCGAACGCGAGATCCTGGCGCTGGCCGCCCTGCTCCACGATGTCGGCAAGGTCTCGATCCCCACCCCCATCCTCCAGAAGGATACCCCGCTGACCCACGGCGAGCGGCTCGCGATGCGCCATCACCCCCAACTGGGCGAAGAATTCTTCGAGGGCATCGAGCACCTGGAGCCGATCCGGCCCCTCATCCGGACCCATCACGAACGCTACGACGGCCGGCTCGACGGCGACTATCCCGCCTATCCCGACGGCCTCGTCGGCCAGATCATCCCGCTGGGCGGCCGGATCATCCGCCTCGCCGAGAGCATCGACGGGATTATTTTCGGCCGCTCCTACCGCGCCGGCCTGGGCGAAGATCGCGCGCGCGCCATCATCGAAGTCGAAGCCGGCCGTTCCTTCGATCCCGACTTGGCCAGATCCCTGCTGGCCCAGAGCAACTGGACCGCCGGCTTGGGCGACCCGGCCGCGATCCTCGCCCTGCTCAACGCCCCCGACCCGGCGGGTGACTGTCAGCCCTTGGCTTAGCTCGCCCCGCGCCAGCCGCTCACCCCCCTTTTTCCCGATTCTTTCCCTAAAGAATGTCCCCGTCTCGGACGATGCAGAGGATGAGTGGACTCGCGCCACGCGCGCCTGGACACCCAA
>ERZ795030.4570-NODE-4570-length-13490-cov-4.671678_pt1 | contig 13490 bp, 17 predicted proteins | sample MGYA00375122_ERZ795030 | MGnify/ENA primary metagenome ERZ795030 (study PRJEB30165, sample SAMN05720146) | activated sludge metagenome | isolation source: anaerobic digester from wastewater treatment plant | place: Japan | collected 2015-04-20 ...
ATATATTCTGGACGAGACCGACTGCCGAGCCACCCGTTCCAACGTTCAACGCCAAAGAAGCAAGCTGCGGAAATGCGCTCGGATGTGCCGCCCAAATGGCATTAGCGAGGCTTCTCGGCTTTAATCTGCTATACATACTTGTGATATTACTAAACTTTATAGACGCAGCTTCCTGGCCGGTTAATTTAGCCTGCGATACCGTCCCCGAAGCATTTAAGATACCAAGCGGCATACCTGCGCCTGTGCCGTTAATTATGTCGTCGTCGACCTGAAACCTTATCGCCTCGGTAAACATTCTGCTGATAAGCGGCCCCACAGTTATCGGCGAGTCTTCAAGCAATTCGTCCGTAACATAGCACAAGCCGATTAGTTTTTTAAGCTCAAGTGTAACTTGGCCGAATGCCGGTTTACTGCCGGTTTTAGTTCCGCCTTCAGCAGGTCTGTATAGTGCAATTCCGCCGTACGTACTTGACGCGTGCGATGAGACATTCACCGTTGGAATCTTCACCGAATTTGAGCCAATCGGAATCGACTGACATCTTGACTGAAAAACAGTTTGCTCAAGAGCGTCCATCAGTAGTTGAGTCCTGAACTCTTCAGGAACTAAAAAGCCGCCGTCAGCTCCTACACTTTCGGACATTCCAGTCGCTTTGACGTGGTTCGTCCATTTTGCCAGCTTGGCCGGCATACCATTGTATTTTTCAGCAAATGCGACATCTTTTAAGAACTCACCGAAGCTGTCGTACTCGGCGTTTTTCTGGTAGGAGTTCCTTTCCGGCTGCGGGTCAATAATGCTTTGCGGCTTAATTTTATTCTTCGCCAAAGCTTTATTTACCGCTTCTTCTACGGCAACTGTGATTTTTTCAGTGTCACTTTCGTTAAATTCCCTGACGGCTATGCCTTTACCGTCATTTTGCATTTTTTGAGTATCTACAACGCTTGCAGTACCGTCGTTAATCAAATGTTGAACTTGAGAATCTTCAGCTTCGAGCATTGTCCCTGCTTTATACGCCGTAGTCCCGTTAGTCCAGTCTTTTTGTAATTGAATAATCGTTTTCATTTTTTTATTTCCTAATTTTTTAACTTTCTTTAATTATCGCGACCTCATTATTATTTACCGGCTCTAAAATCCGGCTCGCCTAATAATTAGCCGCTCTTACCTAATCTTCTGTAAATCGCTTTTTCGGCGATTTCAGCTATGTCTTTATGGCTTATTTTTTTTTCTTCAATTTCGACAACAGGAATTTCAACTGGCCTGACGTCTACTATATCTATGATACGCGCATCTTTTATTTCTGGTAAAGAATTTTTTTTGTCATCGAATTTTTCGGGCAACTCAGTCTCATCAATTTCATCAATAATCTCACATTGCGTATCATCTTCGTTTTGGATTTTAATATTAAATTCCGTTTGCATTTCCTCGCTTAAATTTAATTTATGAGATTTAACAGCTTCTGTTAATGCCTGTGGATTGGCTGGTATAGCCACCCCTGAAAATTCATACATTTCCCATTTGCTAATAATCTTTCTTGCGTTTTTCCAGGCTCTGTTCTTTTTAATATCCTCATCAGTCGGTATTCGGCTTTCTATCGGAATAAATCCGACGCTAAATGCGTTCAGAAACCCGCCCTTGTATAATTCATATATCTCATCAGCCTTCTGGCTAACACCTATCGGCGGAAAAACAAACTTGGCGATAATTCGGTCGGATAATTTCTTAATCCATTTCGTTTTTCCAATTGGCGGCACTGTCGGATTATGCGACCACAGAACCACCGGATTTTTTCTATAAAAATCAAGAATCGCCCCGCTTGGCAACAAAACCTCCTTGTCCCTGTCAACATCAGACGTTGAAATCGTCGCCGTTATACTGCGTTCGTCGTCAAGGCTTTCTATTTTTTTTGCGCAAAATTGCTTTCTCGTAATGCCGTTCATTTTTTTTGTTCCTGTAAACCAAAATCATTTTGTTTTTTCTATTCGTATTCATCACTTAATATCGACACCATCGAACATCTGCAATTAGGATGCAAAGGGGGGTGTTCGATATCCTCGTAATCAATATTTAATTCGCCGCCTTCCTTACCGCGAAGAATATCTCCCTTATTAAGAAAATTTTCATTCAGTTCTGTTATTTGGTCGGCCATACTTTCACAATATTCGCACAGCCTGTCATCATCAGTCAACAGCCATTTTTTGCCGATAACAACACCATCAGTCTGCTTCCACCCTTCTATTGTTCCCTGATTATACGCCCATATCATTTCAGTACGGGCTATTCTTTCTGCCGCATAATCTTCAATGTCGTCGAATTTTGATTTTATTACGCCGGCTATTTCCGCAGCGCTCATATTATCATTTATTGCGTTAACAATCAGCTCTCTAATCATATCTGCCGTTCGCCGAATAAATCCTGACACCATACCTTGACGATGTTTATTTATTACAAGCGGAATATTTGCATTTTCAATATCAAAAACAAAAGAGCGGGGTTTTTTATTTATTGTTTTTTTGCCCCCACTAATTCGGCGGTTAATATCAGCAATAGCTCTCTGTCCGGCATACTCAATCACAATTCGCCAATACGGAGTTAAATCATTTCCTATTTGTTTGGCTAATAACTGTCCGTTCAATGCTCCAGATACGACATCGTCAGGGTGCAAATTCCCGCCGCCTTTAATTTCATTGACAATTCTGTTTTCAATTTGATTTAACAGTGATTTTACAGACCTCGTCATTCTTTTGATTATTCGAGGGATAAATCCGGCTGACGGCAAATCCTTTATGGATTTTTCATTTTCGACATTTAATGATTCGTCGTTGCCTGCATCCATCGTATTTGTCAAGGAAAACATATTCATTGGCGCATCACCCCAAGATACAGGCGGCAAACCAAGTCTGCCACGTTCTTCATTTATGGTGATAACACCCATTCTTAAATTAACTTCTCTTTCTTTGAGCAGATATTCTTTATCTTCAGGTACGCAATTATCAAACGCAACAAACAAATCGTCGGAATAAATCGGCAGAATTTTTTCGTTTATCTTCTGCTCTATTTTTTTTAGCTTTGGCGAAATAGTATCTTTATAATATGCGTAATCGCCCGCCTCCGCATTTGCTCTGTTCACGTCCTCAACAGTCAATTTGCTCAAAGGCACACCAAATATCGCCGCGATTTCTTCTTTTGCCACCTTTCGACCAGACAGATAATTTATCTCTCTGGGGCTTAATTGTAATTGTTTTATATCCGCCCCTCCGGCAAATATCGCAAGCCCGCCCGCATTATTTATGCCTCCGTATCTTCGCTTCCATTCTTTTTTAGTCCGCCTTTGTTCTTCTTCACTCGGCAATCCGGAATCTTTCGGCAATATCAATGCAACATCAGGCACAGCTTTATTGGCCATTAGCCGATTTTCAAACAACTGAATATTCTCATTCAAGTCCGCAGCCATAATACAGGCTTCAAGACATCCCATCCCGTAGAAGTAGTCTTTAATGTTTGTATTCTTGAAGTGAACTATTTCATCAGGCTGAAATATTTTCTCATTTCCCGGCGATATTGAATACTTATAACCTCTTATGAAATTTTCGCTGCTTGGTATAATGCTGACCTTGTGCGGCATAAGCGGCCATATTTCTTGTATTATTCCAAGATTATCTTTGACAATATACCAATACGCATTCCCTACAATATCAAGGCACTGAACCAAAGATTCTGTTAAATCAAATTGATTCATATAAGCATTAACCGATTTTATCACATCCAGAAACGGATGCTCAATAATTTCAACAGCGACACCGTCGCTTCGATTGATGTATTTAATTAGGTGTGCAGTTTGTTTAAATCTTTTTTGTTCGCTTGGAGTAATTTGTCTGCCGGTAAATTTTTTATTTACGGCATATAATCTTAACGGCACTCCGGCACAAACGCTTGCATTCTTTGATGCGCACGCATACACCCACGAAATATTTTTTTTAAGCAAGTCCGAATAATTGGCGTCTGGATAGTATTCTCGCCCTGCGATGTATGCAGGTATGATATCGCCGCCACTTGTTATTGATTGAACTATTTTTTTGTTAAATATTTTATCGACTAAATTTTTTATACCCATATATATATTGTGGGCATATCATAAATTTTCGTCAATATCATTATTTTTTTTTCCAGCTTTTTCGATTTCGTCGTCAATTTCATCTGGGTAATCCTTCAAATATTTCATAATAAACATTTGCAATTTTTTGACCGGATATTTTTTGTAATATCTGTTCATTTCGTAAATTTTAATTGTTCCTTTCATTCGTCAACTCCCAAAAGCCAATCATCTTCACTTGTTTGCTCTTCTCCACGCCTTTTAATATCATCGACAAAAAACACACCCGCCTTTACAGAGTTTTTAATATAAGAAACGGCATATCTTATGGCGTCTAATGCGTGGTCTTTGAATTTAACCGGTTCTGGTAGGGCATTGCCGAACTTGTCTTCTCGCCATTTGTAGCCTCGAATTTCGTCGTAAATATTTGCACTGTCTGATGTTATGTATAAATTAAAAGATTTTATTGCATTTATTCCGTGCCTGATTGAATCAGCTCCTTTATCGCAAGGCAGCACCCAAAAACCAGCGTCATTTAATTCCTTAATGCTTTTCGGCTCTGCGCAATCGGCGATAATCTTAACTTGTTTGCTCACGTTTAATTCGTTAAGCCTCCGAATCAATTCCGGGTTTGTTAAATTTTTTTCATACAGAATCTCATTGACATATAAATTATCGCCTTTAATCCTGCACTCTACAAGAGCAAGGCTACTATCGCTGTATCCAAAGTCAAGGCCATAAATTCGTTCGTCATAATCGTCCGGCCATTCGTCTGATATATTCCAATTGCTGTAAATCAGGCCTTTTGGCGTTGCCCAAATTCCAAGCGCATAAATTTTATGATAGACCTCATCTAATGTTTGCAGTGCTTCAAGCTGCTCTACATACTGTTTATCAAGAAAAGGATTATCAAGGTATGTGCTATGACATACGGCATAATCCTTTGGCGGATTATCGCACAACGGCTTTAAGAAGCTATTCTCATCCGTCGGGTTAAACGTAAAATACAATTCATTTTTGCCGTTTATATTTTCGCCTCGGCAGCGTAAATTCAACTGCATAAAATCGTCTTTGGTTAATTCCGTGGCCTCTTCCGCCCAAATATAATTCAACCTTTCAAATGATTTTAATTTTTCGGGGTCATCTATTGAAGTAAAAAATATTTCATTATTTTTATAACAAATAATCATTTCGCTTTTATTTATGGCGTAATGACTTACTTGATAGCGCCGCAATAAATCATTTATCAAAAGCCAGCAGGATTTTTTAAGAGATGGACACGTTTTTCTTACGATTAAAATTCTGATATGATGTTCAGTAAGGAATTTGCGAAATATCAAATGCTGTGCAACCGTCCAGCTCTTACCCGAACCCGCCGACCCGTACAATAAATTTGTTCTCTTGGTTTGATATTTTAAGAACTGATTTAATTTAGGGATAACTTCAACGTAAACTTCATTTGACGGTTCTATCATTTTTTGCTGTCTACTTCGTGTATGTAATAATGTGTCGTAGTGTCCTGCTCAACACTCTGTCCATAACCTCTGTTCTTTGCCTTTCGCTCCAAGAAAAATATAATCGCCTTAATATTGCCGGAAATTATTGCCTCATATAATTTGCTTTCCGCCAAATCAATCAAAGCCTCTTTTGCGTCATTCAAAGCTTCCCGAAAATTCTTATCTTTTTCAATCCAATCATAAACATTCGCCCTGCATATATTAGCCGCCCTGCACCCCATAGAGATATTGCAGGCTGATTTGATATAGGCCTCTAAAAATTTAGCCTTTGCTATTCTGGTTCTTTCCTGCTCTCTGTAACCAGAGCGTTCTACTTGAACACGGACTATCTCACTTCGCCTTGTCTGGTTTGTCTGTTTTTCTGCTTGCATAATACTCGTTTATAATACTTGCCATCTTCCCTATTAGCGGTGATAAACTTCTGATATTTTCGCTTTTTCTTGCGTTTAGAATAGCCTTTTTGAACTCATTAAAACATTTTATATCTTCTATGATTACTTCGTTAGAGTCAAGCATAGTTTTGATACAATCGTCGAATTTTTCTTTATCGCTTTTGGCGAAAAAAATTGTGACGTTATAAAAATCTGGAGGGCATATAATTTCTTCCAGATTTTCTTTTTGTATATTAAATTGTTGTTCTATATTTAATCCGGCGTATAATTTATTTTCGCAATCTTCTATTTCCTTAAAGAGGTGGGCTAAAACCTGCTCATCATCTACACCTGTTAAAGAATTGTGTGATAATTGTTTGGCTATAAATTTTGATTTTTCGAGTTTTTCTTCGATTACGAGAACATAAACCATTTCCAGGCCTGCGCTTCTTGCCGCTTTAATTCTATGCGTGCCGGATATAATTTTAAGTTCTTTATTTTGTTCATAGTTTTCGTTAAAGCAGCAGAGTGGCAAGGATTCGAGTCTTTTATCTTTTTTCAGATTATTAGTTAGGTTTTCAAACACAGGCTCTGGCATATATCTTGCGTTGACGTCGGGTTCTCTTAAATAAACCAGTCCTGCTTTATATATTGCCAGACCATTTTCAAGCGTTAATATTTTTTCTGGGGTTGCTCTGATAGCTTGGGTCGTATGGAATTTTTCCATTTTTAAGTTCCCATAAATAATCTAATAAACAATCTTTGAAAGTTCTTTTCCAAAACGGCGTTTCGTACACTAATTCATACAGGCCGCTTTTATTTTTTTTGATTCTACAAGTTTTAGCAGCTGGCTATTTCCTTTTTGGGTTCTGTATTTAGTTATACATAGAGTTCTTATTGTATTATAATCGGTAAGATTATTTCTTTTAATATGATATTTATAGAATTTTCTAAAATCGTCGCACGTAATCAACATCATCAGCAATCTGTTAATATTCGGATAATTTTTTAATCTATATGCGAATCCGTATAATTCAAACAGCGATGGATTAGGCCGTGTAGCTGACGAAAACGTACATCTTATTGCGAGTGTGCCAAACACATAATCGTCAATCATAGCTATAAAATGCGTTGAGCCAGCAACCGCGCTTACTTTCTTGCAGAATATTGAGCGATAATACAGTGATTCGCTTTTATTTGTCTTTATTAAATATACTCTTGAATTTTCTGTTATAATATAATCCAGCGGTATTATCGGGAGGTGTTTCTTTTTGGTATTTATTTTTTTCGTAATAATATATTTTGAGATATTTTTGATTTTTTCTTTATTCACAGGATTATCATTGACGAACAGATATTTTTTAATTTTTTTTCTGTTCTCAATTCTTTCAAACATTATGTTATTGCCATTTACGGCAAATAATTTTTTGTCGTCGTCTGTATTTTCGCTTTTATAGAACAAGTAAAGTGATTTGGTGTTATTGGACATATCATAAAGTAGCGGGAAATCTTTTTTATCATCAAGTACTTCATTTTCATAATGAGATTCGTAGAATTTATTATTTGCCGGAAACATTTTGTCTATATTTTTGGGTTGTCCGGCGACGTTCAAAAGAACGATTGCGTTTTCGTCGTTCCCATATAATTCGCATTGTTTTTTTGCGATGTTGAATTCGTATTTTATGCCGTTTAATTTTTCTTTTATTTTCGTAATTGATGTTTTAATACATTCAATTTCATATTCTTTTTTTTTGAGATAATTATTTAGCAGGTGATTATAATATATTTTTTGTTTGCTGTGCAATTGTGCGAGTTTTATTAAGAAAATGGCATATGCGTATTTTTCTGTTTCATCCCTGCAATTATTATTGAAGTATGCCAAGCTCTCTTCGTCTTTGATTGAGAACAATAAATTTTTGAATTTATTATCTATCACATACGCCCCGATTATTGCGCTGAATATATTCGTATCTGCGCATTTGATATTTTCCGGTTTATACCCTGCTTTTATGGCGGCATAAGCGCACGAAAAGTCCCCGCAGCAGGGATTTATCAGATAAGGGAACTGTTCTTTTGTTTGCGAGAAAAAATATGTTAAATAATTCAGCTCGCCTTTCGGCAATCTATTTATAAATATTTTTGTAAGGCCAGAAAACATTTGCGATAAATGGCTGAGCCGCAAGGCATTGAACCTTGATTACACAATCGAGATTATTGTGGGTCCTCATTAGACGACGGCTCATTAAATAGCGAGGGTTGCAATTTTTGTTTTTTCTTATTTTTGTCCTGCCAATTCAGCTCTTCTGTTTCTATATTAAATTTTGTTTTCAGCATATTTGCAAGTTGTTTTCTATGGCATTTTTCAATATCTCCTTCTGCGCACATTAAAACCAAATTGCCTTCGATATTTATTATTCGTCCGAGGTTCTCCTCCCAATTTTTTTTAACATTTTCATCTTTTCCTCCCAATTCGGGTTTGTGCAGATAGAATATGCCTTGCTTTTCCAGAGTCTTGGCAAGGTTGCGTCGATTAAATTCTTGCCTATAATTTGAGTACGGAACAGTTCTAACGTCGATGAGAATTTTAATTTCGTTCATTTTAAGCAATTGAACGAAATCGTCGATTTTTTTATTGCCATATCCCGTTGTGTATATTTTATACATTGATTTATATCCTATCAAATTTAACATCAATGTCAATATTTTTTTGCGAAAATTTTCAGAAAATTTATTTCCCCAGCGAACATATAGAGATATACCGACTTTGCGCCCATCTTGGCTTGTTTCAGTTCCGCGTGGTTTTCCTGGGTTTTCCTGCCTACCTCATATTTTTATTATTATCAAATAAAAAAACTTTAAGATGTCCAAGTATCTCTGTCCAGCTTAAATCTTTGACATTTTGGACGTTGCATTTTGTTGTAAGAAAAGCCTTTATTATTAAAATTTCTCTTGACCCGACAATGTCATCAATGATTTTCAGTTCCTCTTCTGTCAAAGGAAGTCGTATGCCGCCGCCGGCTCGCATTATTACTTGCAGGTCTGTCTGGTCTGGCGTAAAGTACATCATTTCGTCCGCCATTTTCAATTCACTTTTGAACGGATATTTGGGAAATACTTTTTTGCACCCTTTTAATATTTCGTCCAATATCGCCGGAGTTAAGGGGGTTGATTTTTTTGGGTTAGGATTATTCATTTTCTTCACCTTTCTTTTCTGGTCTGGTGGCTCGGCCTGTGGCAGGTTAGCAGGTGAATGGAAACCTTACCACAAGCCTTGCCCTTGCGGATAATTACTCCGCTTCCAGATTTTTATTTCTTTTTGCCGAACAAGCCGTTTAACAAATCAGCCAGCAAATCATCAGGCAGCACGGCCATAATATCTTTGACCTGTTTGCCCTTTTCGCCCGAATCAATCAGCGGCAAAATAGAATCTTTTGTCGCAGCAACGTCGGCTGGCTTGACGTTGTCAGATTCTTGTGCCTGTTTAATCAGGCTGATAATCATAACAACCAATCGTACCCACTTTAACGGTGTCATAGTTTTTCCTTTCTTTTGAGACTGTAAAAATATTTTTTATCAAACGCAGATTCTTTTCCAATATCAAACGGATTTTTTGAAATTTCCATATAAAAACGCAGCCAGAATTTTCCGCCGTACGAATCTTTTTCGGCGAACCATTTGTTTAGAATTTGAACAGCCTTTTTGTTTTTGCGGCGAATCGCCATAAATTATTTCTCTTTTTGATTATTACGTTTCTTTTTGTTTTTTATTTTGACATAATTTTGCCTACCCCAATAAATGCGAGCTTCTTTATTATGCCATCCAATTACAGCCTGCGCAGTATCGTCCTCACAGGTGAGCCAAAGACTCATTCTCCATTTATTCGGCATAATCAAGGCCAATAAAGAATACAGCTCTTCCAGTGTTAGTATCGTAAAGGTTATATGAACATCGCCGTCATATTCGTCGTCAAGATTATAGCGGGTTTCAATTGCCTCTTCTTCAAACTGTGAGTTTCTAATCGCTCTGAATATTTCCGCAGCGTCTCCTTCAACAGTAAAATCGATTTTTACGGAATCAACAGCCTTTCATAATTAAGCTCCTTTTAGATTATGGAATTCAAATCCAAGTTTATTATACAGGGTATAAGCCCCGCGAATCGGACTCATAGAAGTTTTTAGGCTTTCTATTTTCTTTAATGCCATCGGCGAAAAATTATTCTCTGCGGCTAAAAGTTTCTTGAAATGCTTAAAGCAAAATTCAGAGCAGATATACTTGTCCTTATCTCCGTCAACATCCCGACGAATCCAGAAGAACGACCAAATCAACTTCATATCGTAGCCTTGATTATTGGCGATATCTTTTTCCATATCGCAAACGAGCTGCTCGTAATTTTTTTTGCTGACGTCGTCAAACTGGCAATAGAACCATCGCTCGGGATGTTTAAGTATATCTGCTGCCGGAGCTTTGCGAACTCCGTCGCCTATTGTGTTCTTACTGCGAATTTGCCCCATTGTGCTTGAATAGCACATACCGACAAACTTGCCATCTTTAACGAATACATTACTTTCTGGAATCCAGATTTCGACGTGCGAACAAATCAGATTCTTCGGTGCTTTAAGATTCCATAATCTTGTCCATATTGCAATTGCGTTGTCAATCCACTTTCCATCAACCTTTGGTCGATAGAATAAAAGTCTAAACAATTTAGCGTTCAAGTCATACGGCTCTTCTACCATTTCAATAAGTTCTTTTTTCGTAATTAAGCTCCTTATCTGTTTGCCTCAAAAATGCCTTTTTAATCATCATCATACAACCCCCAATTATCCATATTGGCACACAGCCTATACTTGCCGGTGTCAAGTATGTACAAGCCTGCATTGTTGCCGATAACTGTAAAGACTATCGGCCAATCATTCATCTTCCCAACTGGCAAAGCCATTGAGCGTCGGCTCAATGCTTCAGCAGTATCAGATGTAATGACTATTCTATCGTCATCTACATCTTCATAGAATTCTCTTTTCAGCCATTCTTTGAATGCAGGTCGAAGATTGTAAGCCTGATTTTGTGTTTCGATTTCCATTTTTTAGCTCCTTAAAAATATGCGGGCGGCCTGCCGACACACATCAGCATTATTGTAAGTCATCTTTTATCTCTTGTGCGCCGCCCGCCGATTATATCCTAAACGCTCAACAGCGGAAAATATTTTTTAAGCACATCAGCGGCGTCCGCATTATCGCCGTCGATAAGCTCTTTATAGGCCGAGATAATTTTCAGCCTTGTATCTTCTTCATCTTTAACCTGCTTACAATAAGGGCAATCCTGCGTGTCGTAAATGATATGGCATTCGCCCTTAATTAAGCTATGCGAATGGTGTTTCATATACTTCATAATATTTCCTTTCAAAAATTTCGGGGCAGCTTTGTGTAAAAGGTGTAGAATTTGCGTGGGGTCGCCTTGCCGCCCCGAATATTCAGATATTCACTTTATCTCCGTCTTCTGCCGTCGCCATTAAGCCCGCAATCACAGCGTCGATAAATTTTATAACGGCATTTCTTCTGTGAAACTTAAACATTTTTTTTCGCTTCTCAATTTCATTTTGTCTTACTTGTTTTCTGTTCATTTTTCAAACTCCCTAAAAAATTAAAACCTGCGGGCGGCTGTCGGCAACAAGCCGACAAATGGGAAAATGGAGCAAACCATCATCGCCGCCCGTATGTATCATTTATCGCAACCCTTCAAAATTATTGCCGGCATTAACAAAATCAGCCATCCGACAGTAAATATAATCAACAGTTCCTAGTTAAATCTATACTGTTTCATAATTTCCCTTTTTTATTACATAAATTCGGCGAATAAATTTTCGCAATGTTTTGAATTTTTTCACATCATTTCTGCGAGCGATAAAAAAATCAACAATCACCTCCGGCCTATACTTATGCAAAAGTTTAATATATCGCTTTGTTCTTGCGTCAATATATCCCTTGGCCTCTATATAGTAAAATGTTCCGTCGTTATTTGTAACATCAAAATCAACCCGCCACTTATCATCAGGAAACACAAACGCTGTCTGCTCATACGCCCAGTCTTTTATTAGTCCGGATTTTTTCCAAAGTTGCAGTATTTCGGCCACTCTGCATTCGTGCAGTGATTTGAATAAATATTCCCTGCCGTCAATTTCGGCTTTAATTTTTTTTGCCCTGTATTTCATTTTTCGTTCTAAATTTATGGCTTTGACAATACGCGCCAATAGCTGGCTTAACCCGATAACCCCTGATATTACAAAAATGCCATTCTTTTTCAGTTTTGCCCTGCTCACCAAACACACAATTTCTGCAATTTTTGTTTATCGTAAATAAAGGCCTCCGTGCCAAACATACAATCCCTTAAAACGGAATATCATCATCATTTACAGTCAAGACAGCAGCCGTCTGTCGTGCAGGCTTGCAATTTACGTAAGATGATTGCTGCGATTCATTCTTGCAAGCCTCTAATGCTTTATCAATATCGCCCCAAAAAGCAAATGATTCTTTTATTCGACAAAATTTGCTTCTTGTTATATCTTCAAATAATCGCCATACCCCGCCGTATAGTTTGTTGTAAACCTCAAGCCAGTAAATCTTTGCCTGCTGTGTTATGCATTCATTTTTGGCGCAGAACGAATACCATCTGCCGATATCGCCACCGCCGTTATTGTCTTTTTTAACACATAAAACGAAAAATATTTTCATATCAAAATTTTGCATTTGCGAACTTGTTTTAGGCCTTGAATTTAATATGGCCGCAAATTTTGAAAATTTTGGGGCATATCCCGTATCGTGTTCAATTCGATACCGCCAGCACGCCCATCGCACATCATCTTCCGTATACCCGCTTAACAGCCTGCACCAGTCATCAGCATCGCCCTTTGTTAGCTTTTCATACCATTCAGGCCATCGATTCGACAGTATCTCCATTTTCTCTTTCTGCAAATTTAGCATTATCATTACCTCCGAATAATTCCTGTGTTTTTCTTTTTATCATCGTTTCAACATCGACTTTTCGCCTTTTCCCAAGCGGCCTATATTTTTCCAATTTCCAATTTTGCAACATTGACGGTAAATTCTCAATTATCTGTCCATTTCCTCTTTTCCACCCTTGTGCGTTGTAATGGTGGAAAAACTCCTCCGCTTTATCCGCTGGTACTCCGACGACATACGCAGCGTCCAAAACTTCTTTCAGCGAATAGCTTTTCCCCCCCCCTAATACCCCCCCTATATGTATAATCTCCAAGTCTTGGTTATTATTATTATTATTATTATATATATTATTATTATTATAATTATCTTTTTCTTTTTCTTTAATGATTACCGAATCATTAGGTAATGATTCTTTAATCATTAGGCAATCATTCGGTAATGGTTCGGTAATCATTAAGTAATCATTACCCAATGATTGCCTTATGATTTCCAATAATTTCTTTTCTTTCAATATCCGCCTCACAGATGCGATAACTGGTTTTTGAGAATTGAGACCCT
>ERZ795030.4573-NODE-4573-length-13484-cov-6.394147_pt1 | contig 13484 bp, 7 predicted proteins | sample MGYA00375122_ERZ795030 | MGnify/ENA primary metagenome ERZ795030 (study PRJEB30165, sample SAMN05720146) | activated sludge metagenome | isolation source: anaerobic digester from wastewater treatment plant | place: Japan | collected 2015-04-20 ...
CCACCCAAGCGGGAGGTTTTGCGACTGGCAGCTCGACAATCACGTCTTTTAGCGATGTTATGAACATCGATGAGTCAAATGCCTGGACGTTTACAAATTCTGGCACGAATTCCTGGAAGATTTCAAATGGAAATTATTACTTGAATTGTACAACAACGAACGATGGAATTGGTGCGACTACTGACGGAAGTTCAGATTACTGGACGGCGTCTCAAGGATCGTCAGGAATTCTTTTAAAGTCACATGCCGGTGCGCGATATTTAACTGGGGCATTTGTAAGTGTTACAACACCTGAATGGAGAGGATATGGAACGGCCGATACTAACGGAACTTCACAAATCATCCTTTATCTTCTGGGTTCCGGAACAAGTGTTTCGCCAGCCGAAGAGGCGGAAGACTGGGCACTTGATTTTCTCTCTCAAACTAGTGCGGGGTGCCAAAACAAAAGCGCAAGTCAACTTGAAATTGCTTGGAACAATGTTTCATCGAGTTATATATCTTTAAGCGATGCAACAAAAATGGTGATTTCCTACACAATTCCCAATGAATTCGGAAGCAATATCGAGAATGCATTAGCTCGATATATTGATATCGTCAACAAATATGATTTTGAGCCTTTTATTAATGGTGTGAACACTGCTAGTAATCATGAAACAGTCACATGGGTTCAAGAAAAAGAGTATTCATCAATTTTAATACTTATATCTATTATTTTAGTCTCTAGTGGTCTGATTCTTGTTATAATTAACAAACGCAACTTCAACTGATAGTCATAATCTCATCAAAAAGAATGTGTGATGCGATATTTTTAAAATTTTTTGGTGGCCATGATCTTCTCAATGTCGGTAACATCTTTGAGAATATCCTTTGAAAGATTCTCGCAGCCCGTCTCGGTAATCAAAACATCATCTTCGATGCGAATGCCTATTTTCAGCTGTTTGAAATAAAGTCCTGGTTCCACCGTAATAACCATTCCTGGCTCAAGGGGGCGGTCGCGGTCGGCGACATCGTGAACATCGAGGCCGAGATGATGTGAGACACCATGATAGTATACGGCCGTAATTTCTTCCTTGTTCTTAATGAAACCTTTTAAGACGCATTCCGCGGCCAGATAGTCGGTCGCAAACTTCTGGAGTTCGTTTAAAGTCAAACCCGGACGAATGAAGTTGATGACGGCCTTATTGCAGCCTAAGACAATTTCATAGAGAGCTTTCTGCTTTGGCAAAAATTTGCCGTTAATCGGAAAAGTACGCGAGATATCGGCGTTATAGTAATGCCTTCTCGCCCCGAGATCGAGCAAGACGAGGTCGCCGTTATTAAGCCTTTCCTTCGGATTCGGATAGTGGAGGATGACGGCGTTTTGCCCGCCGGCGACGATGGTGTCAAAGGCAATCTCGGCATTATTATCATCGCGAACTGCGTATTCAAAAGTATTTCGCACATTGTATTCATATTGCCCGGGATATAAGTTTAAAAGGACGTTCTTAATGCCTAAATCCGTCGTTTTTATCGCGTCGCGGATGAGAGCGACTTCCGCGGGTGATTTAATCATTCGCAGCGATGTGAGCCGCGGATGAAGATCTTCGATTATCAGTTCGCCGTATTTCTCTTTTAACTCGTCGCGAAGATCGCGGGTCGTAAAGGCATCTTTAATTTTGAGCTCGGCTTCGAGGTCGAGATAAAGCGTCGCTAGGTGGCCTAAATCACCATCGTCGCTTAATGCCGAATCGAGTTTGGCCTCAAGCGAATTCGTAAACAAAATATTGCTGACGGCGCTTTTTTCGCGCGCCTCTTCAATCGTGAGCCTGACGCCGGTCCATTTTTCTTTGCGTTCATCGTATTCATCGATGAATAAATACGTCTTTCTCTCGCCGCACGATTTGACGAGCATGACGACGGAATTTTCCTGGTCGATGCCGGTCAGATAGTAAAAATTGCGGTTGACGGTATAGGCGAAATGATCGCCGCTCATCTTGCGTCCCACGCCTGCATAGATGACGAGAAAAGAATCGTCGTCCATCATCTCAAAGAGGCGGTCGCGCCTTTGGCTGTATTCGCTGGCAGATATCATGTTGAGGTCTCCTTCAAATAACGTCTTTCCATCTCGAGCGGGGTTATTTTGCCCCTTCCGTGTAGCGTTTGCTGTAAAAAATCATCAGCTGGCTCCCGAGCGAGAAGCTTAATCATTATGGTATCGCTAAAGACGCTGTTTTCCAAGATGTATGAGCGCTTTTTTGCTTCGCTAAGCAAATATTCATAATCGCTGTAGGCGAGTTCCAGCGCGTAAGAAAAGAGGTGAACAATCTCATGTTTTTCGGCACCGCTAAGCGCTTCGTTAGCGACAGCGACATACGCTCTTAGCAACCGCGATGCCCCGAGGAGCGTCCCGCCGAAATAGCGGATGACCACAATCAGTGTTTCATCAAACTGGCCACGCTTCAGAAGTTCGAGCAAAGGGCGCCCAGCCGTCCGGGCGGGCTCGCCATCATCAAAGCCCTTCTCTTCCGCACCGATGATATAGGCATAGCAGTAATGTCTGGCCTTCGGATATTCCTTTTTTATAGCGCTTAAGCATCGTTTAACTTCCTCGCCGTTACGAACATGAAAAGTCACGGCAATAAAGCGTGACTTATCTATGATAAGAGTCGAGGTTGAACTATTAAGAATTGCAAACATCACTAATAACCGCGATCGGCAATTAACGCGGCAGCGATGCTCTGCCAGTCCGCCAGCGTCGTCGGATTGGGATTGACGGCTAAACCACGTCCGCCGGCGAAAATATTGCCGCTTAAACACGGATAAATGTCGGCCAGATAAAAGATTTTGGCAATTTCCGAATTAAACATGTTTTCGAAAGCGGTCGTAATCTCGGCTTCGGTCATCTTCGTATTATCGACAATTAGCGAATTAAGCGAGTAATAAAGAGCATTGACGGCGCCCGTCAAACCGACGCGTTCCGTGGCACTCAGCAAATCATAATAGCTATCATATAAATCAACAGGGGTATAGACAATCGCATTAGCATCCAGATAATCATATTTATTCTGCAGTATGCCGTCGAGCTGCCCGGCGACGATTTCGCTGATCAGCAAGGCGTGTCCGTAATCGTCGAGGAGATTATTATCAACTGCGCCTCGCGAACTCGAGCCGACTGCCAAATCGAGATAATTGACGATTTCTGAACCATTGTCGAATCGGGCGATATTATAAAGATAATAATCCTGGGCTGAAACAAAAGCGGTTTTGCTCGTATCGATATTGATGGCGCCTTCAAGGAAGGACATGGCAAATAAGCCATAGTCGATCGCATCGCCTTCTTTTGTGGCATCAAAGCGACCACCGTCATCTTCGTTCAAAATGTCATCGATTTTCGCAAGTTTATCGTCTTTCAATGCCCCGCGGACATTGTGCGCTAACTCACTATCCAAAGTGACCGGGCTTCCGCCGATATTCTGCGTCATCTCAAATGACATGATATTGTAGAGGAAGACGGCTTCGCCTTTGTAGCTTGGCGTGACCGGATCTTGATATAAATCACTATCGACGATGAAAGCCAGAATCGGACCGGTGGAGTTGCCATCATTGACAAAGCCGACGACGCCTTCCGGCTGGCTGAAATCATAATAGGTGCTCGATGAATCAATATAGAATTCTTCCATTAGATCAATCAGAATCGGAATGTTGGTATCGCGGTAGCTGACTTGGTTTTGCATGTAATTGCCGGTTTCGATCGCCTGAATGACGCTTAAGTCATCCATCGTAAAGTTGGTGACCGCCTCAATGCGGAAATATTGATATGCAATGCAGCTGAGGCTGATTGTATAAACGTTGCTTTCGGCAGCATCGAGGATATAGTAATTTGTCATCGGATTAACAGCGTTTCCGTAGAACACTTTAAAACTATCGATGGCGGCCGTCGTCTCGATTTGAAGGGAGCAAATATTGTTGATCGGATCGGTATTATAAAGTGAACCGCCGGCTAAGAAATCTATTTGCGAACCAGCAATGCTGGTATCGCTTTCTGCTAAGTTGATGTTACTATATGTGCCGTCGAGTCTATATAATGCGGCATTTAAATCATAGGTGTCCTTATTATATGTTGAGAAACGATTAAAGTTGATGTTTTCGTTATAGAGAGCATCTTTAATCATAAACGGAATGGCGTCTTTGACATTGTCAAGAGCGTTAATGCTCTGAAGAATCGTCTCTAGTTGGGCGGGTGTCAAGGAATCGATCGAGAGACCCGAGAAGTCACCCGACTCCATTCCCAGACCATCAAAAGCCGCGATCAAATCGCCGATAGCATCAATCTCTGTAACCCAATTGCCGGCGTGCAGCGAATCGCCGTGCAACGGATTAGCATAATTCGGGAAATCAACGATGCTGTCGGTAATCTTTTTAACAATTCCTTCTGATATCGAAGTGATCGATGAATCGAAATCAATGACGCGGTTATAGGATAATTCCGCTAAATAAGTGTCGGTATAAATCTTGCGCATAATCTGCTCGAAGACGGTAATTTCTCCGGGCAAATAGCTTCCGGCCCGATAGAATGTCTCCGTCTCCTGAAGGGCGACTAATGTGTCTTTAAAAAGCGTCAGTTCGCCGGCGATTAAACTAAGATCGATATCACCGGTGGCGACTAAATTGCTGAAGTCTTGAATTAATATAAAGAGATCGCTCAGTTCGCTAATTTCCCCGCTCGGAAAGCGATTCGTGAAGTTGACGCCGTTATAATGGAAGAACGGATTGGCGGCGCCTAGTTCGATATCATCGATAGCAAACGCCGCTTCATCATTAACGATGCGCGAAATCATATTCGGCACGCAGTCATAAAGGAGTTCCGAGTCATTCAAGGCGTTTAAAACCGCCTCAAAGTTAGTCGCGGTCAACGCATCAAAAGTAATGCTTAATCCATCCGGAGAATACGGGCTCGGATCGCCGACGCCCAATCCATCGTCAAGGTGAATCATGACATCGACTAAATCGACCATCTCCTGAACATAACTCTTCTGGGCGGCTTCAGTCTTCACCGCATCAAAGACGAGTTCCATGCCGGCATCGACGCTCGGAGTTGGGAAATTAGTATCTAATAAATAAGTCGTCTTACTGGCTCCATCAGTATAGTAAGAATTGCTTACGCCATCGATATCCTTGGGGTTTTCGGGACGGAAAATGGCTTCTTCAATGACCGGACCGCGCATGAAGAAACGCGTGAATTGTTTAAACACCGTCTCATCGGCGGGCAGTGAATCGCCGTCGAGAGAGTTGAAGACGACGGAAGCGACGAGGCTGCTGAGGGCATCGCGCAAGTCGTCGACCTGCTCGTCGGTCGTGGTTGCCAAATTAATGTCATAAGAATAGTCTCCGGTGCCCGGATCTTGCGTGCCCATGTTTTCGATGACGCGGTACATCTTGACGGTAACATCGATCTCATCTTGCCTTTGAGCTTTGCTCATATCGACAAGAGCGATGTTATTCATCGTCGATAAATCAATTTCGTCAGAGGCGAAAGCCGTGGCAATCTGGTTGTAGCCATTATAGATGATCATGCGCATTGTCGTCGTGTTGTTAAGCGCCGTCAGAATGCCGTGAACATTGTCGGCGGTCACTTTTCCGGTCGTTAACAAACCGAGATAATCGACGGGGTCACCCGTATCGATCGGATCACCATATTGATCGACGTTCGCGTTTTGCAAAGCCTCAAGAGCCGCGCCGAACAAGACGATTTCATCTTGCCATTCCGGCCGCGTTTCAAGGGAATCAAAATCTTCTTTAACTTCGTTCGTCGTCGTCGCATTAGGATCATAGAAGTATTGAGCATTGCCTCCTAATGAAGTCATCAGTTGATCATAGAAGAAATCACCGAACAAGTAGCCCTCGGGTCCGTCAAACATCTGCGAATCCGCCAGGGCGCTGAGGAGTTCGACGACATTGTCGGGATCGCTTCCGATAAAATCGATGTCAGCAAAATCAATATCGCCGAATTCATCGATGGCCAGGCACAGCCTTTCAAAAGCATCGCCTTCCAGCGACCAGTCGCTTACATTATTAAACGAAACATCACCGGGATCGTCACTCAGGGCATCGAGGACAAACATATCGAGGACATCGCCAAAAGTCGCGGAGAAGACCGCGCTTCTTTCGACGGCGTCAAACACTTCGCCGACAGCCGCGCCAAGCTCGCCATAGTCAATTGATTCGCCAGCCTCAAGATCGATGATATCGAGGAGGCCGGTGCGGCCGATTGACGAGATAAATTCGGTCATAAAACCAGTTTCGCCATCATAGATGGCATCGCCGAAGCGGTCGCGGCGGAAGTCGCCGCTTATCGTCCGTGAATTCGTCCACTTCGCGACATTATAAATATCTTTTTTATTGCTGAAACCTCTGCCCTGCAAGAGGCTGTCGAAGACGAAGTCGAGCATCGCATAGAAGTTCGAATTCGTGCCGTACACCATTTCACCTTTGGCGTGGAGGAGAACGCCGAAGGTATTATAAATATTTTCCTGGTATTTTTCGTTGATGATATTGGAAGTATAAAGGGTGTCGAGCATCTTGGCGAGCGGTTCATCATTTTCGGATAACTCAAACATCAGGGGGCCGAAATTCTCCGCCGGAATATCTCCGGATTCATTTTTATACGGCTCCATGATGTCCATCAATTCCTGAACGCTATCAAAGGCATCGATCAGCAAGGCAAACTCGCGTCCGAGGCGCGGGGTATCCCAATTGAGCTTGGCGGGGTCGATGCCGATGGCCGAGAACATACCGGCCATGTCATCGCCGCCAAAAGTCGATTCCAAAAGGCTCGGGAAAACAAGCGATAAAAAGCGCGAGTTGTCAATTTTGGGAAGAGCTATTTTAAGACCGCTAATCAAAGCGGGATCGATGCTTTCGAGACCGCCGTCATCGTTAAAAACGATGCCCGGCATATTTTCAAAATCGAGGACCAGGGCTCTCGTCGCATCATTTTCGCCTAAAGCGACCATGAGGTCGAGAACGGCGCCATATTCTTTTTTGTAATTGAGCAGCTTGACGCCGGTATTTAAATCGGCGATTAAGCCATCGATGTCGGCACCGCCTAAATCAATAGTTCCGAACAGAGAATCGACGAGATATGTAATTGCCCCCGAAAGCGAATATTGTAAGAGCTGCGAATCAAAGAGAGCATAGTGGCGGTTATAGAGGCGGTTACCGTCTTCGTCAAAGACGCGGGTGACTCCGTTTTCATCGACGCCGAGGGGATTGCCGTTAGCGTCAGTCCGACCGATTAATATTTCTTTAATGGCGCCGGCATTGCGAAGAATCGGTTCGAGCGGTATACCGCCCTCTTCTTCTGGTTCTTCTTCGTCAGCTAACAGATTATTAATATCCTGCGCGGACATGTAGGGGGCGCCTTTTTTGGCGTTTTGAAGGGCGAGCTGAACAGCTGGCTCCGGTTCACCGCCTTCGGGTTCACCATCACCCTCTCCGCCGCCGGCGCTCATCAAAGCGTCGAGCAAGGTCTCATCAAGAGCATTGAGCCGAAATAAAGCGTCATAGACAATGCTCAGCTCCGAGCCCCAGCGAATGGCGGCAAAATCATCCCATTCCGTCGGCAAGAAAGCTGAAAATGCTTCCATGTCCGGATTATCTTTCAGCATCGTATAAGCGACAGCCGGAATGGCGCGGCTGAGGAGCTTGCTGTCATCGATTGTTTTGAAGATGTTCATCATCCCCGAATAAGTATCGAGTTCAAAGATTTTTTTAAGGGCCTCGGCATCGAGTACCGGATTGCCTTCTTCGTCAAATAAGTCATCGAAAAGACCAGTTTCCTGGACGGCGGTGTACATCGCGCCGATATTGTTGATCTCTTGCTTCCAATCGACATCGCTGACATCGAGAAGACCGTCGCCGACATACTGCTTGACGACATCGAGATTAAGCGCCAGCTCAACCGCGACCGGAAGAATCATCAACACTAGTCCGGAATTGCCGATGGAGGATAGAAGAGAGACGACCATCTCATCATTTGCCAATAGAGTCTGGCCGATTGATGCCATGCCATCTTCGCTTAAAATGCCGGCGGAAATCAAGGTTTTGCCAATTCCGACAATATTATATATCTCATCGATAAAACTGACTTTGAGGCCGTTGACATCGGCGGAAGTAAGCGAATCCATGAGCATGACATCCCAGCTTTGTCCGCTGGAATTATCGGTCCAGTTAAATAAAACGTTCGCTAAAACACTATCTTCATAGGCATCGACAATCGTCGTCACGGTATTGATCATCTCGTTATCGATGGTGATACCGTTATCTTCGTTTTTAAAGGCCGCCGTGACATTGTTAATCAGGGCCGAGAAAGGAAAGATGAGCATCGCGCCGACGACCAAAGTTTGCGTCGCACCCATCAGGGCGGCCACGCCTTTGACGCGCACGGCCTTGCGAATGCGCTTGCTGATAAGATGTTTAAATAAAGCGTGCCACAGGATGGTCGCGCCGAGATTGCCCAAAGACGAGATGAGAATGCCGTCCATAATGACGACAAACGTCGAAAGAATCAAATAGACGAGCCCGTGAATGACGGGTTCGACCTGCTCAGCAGAAACAGTGATTCCGTTGGCTTCGCCAAGCGCAATTAAAAGGTCGCTTAGGGTGCCGAAGATGCTCGTGACTTGAATGGTGGTCGAACCCGACCCCATCGTAATCGTCACGCCGTCCATGCCAAACAGCCTGAGAAGCGGACCCATATCGCGCCCGCCGATGAAATCGACCATCGGGCGAACTGTCGTCAGAGCGATGATGATCAGCGTGCCGATAAAAAGGAGGCGAAAGCCAGCATTAAAGATGCCGCGTTTCCAGCCGATTAATCCGGCAAAAAACAAAATGACGACGAGCAGGATCAAGAGTCCGAGACTGCCCCATTTAATTATATTAACGACGAGTTCAATTGTAGTTGCATCCATATTGTTTGTGCACCCACCTTGCTTTTATTATATTATTATTGCATAACTTCCTTAAAGTTATTTACATATTTTGCTTAAACACCATAAACTCCTCATAATGTTCAAAAACAAGAAAAAGCCCCGCAATTATCGAAAATGTCCCGTCTGTCAGCATCTGCACGACGGGTCTTTGGACGAATGCCCGCGCTGGGGCCAGCAAAGCGATGGTCCTGTCTTGACCACGCGTTTCCCAAATGTCATCCGTGTTCACTGGATCAAACAAATTTTCCTTTTTCTGATCGGCTGGGGCGGTCTCAATGTCGTCAGCCTCATCGTTTCGGCATTTTTTGTGCTGTATGCCAATAATTATATTTTTGGCGCTATTCAGCGCGAAACTTTTCTTTCCTCTCATCACGTCGGAATCATGCTTAATTTAATTACTTATTCGACGCTTTTCGTCGGTATTTTGGGTTTGCTTTGGAAAGATTTATTGACTATTTTAAAAACTTTCAAGCGCCTCAGAGCAATCGTCGTCGGACTTGCCTATGGCGGCGCCGTCATGGCCTCCGTCATTATTTATAATTTAATTGTCATCCTGGCCGGCGTCGAGATGAGCGACAATCAAAACGAGACGGCCATCGTCACGATGATGACTTCTTATCCGGTCATGTCGTTTGTCGCTTTTGTCATTCTCGGTCCGCTCGTCGAGGAAATGACTTACCGCCTGGGTTTATTCTCTTTGCTCCACCGCTTGAACCGCCCCCTAGCCTATGTCGTGACGATGCTTATCTTCGGTCTTATCCACGTGTCATTTAACGCTGAGACGATCGTTAACGAGTTAATCAATCTTCCGTCCTACATTATCGCCGGCACAATCCTTACAATCGCATATGAAAAAGAAGGATTCGCCGTCTCGACCTATGCCCATATCACGAACAACCTGATCAGCTTCTTGCTGACCGCCTTTCAAGGCTAGGAGAACCCATGGATTCCAAATTAGAAAAAGCCCAGAAGTTATCGAACTTCTGGATAAAGATCATCGCCTTTGCGACGATGGCTCTCGATCATATCGGCGTCTTCATGTGGCAACATGTCACATCGCAAAGCGATGCCTTGTATATCGTCGGCTTTATCTTCCGCTGTATCGGCCGCCTCTCTTTTCCTTTGTTTATCCTCCTGCTCGTCGAAGGCTTAATCCATTCCAAGAGCGTTGGCCGTTACTTGTTGAGGCTTGGCCTCTTGCTCAGCTTAGTTTTAGCTGTTCAGATTGTCCTCTACTACTTTATCGATCCCGATGTCGGCGTCAATCCTTTCATCGACTTAGTCATAAGCGGAACATTTATTTATTTAATAACCAAAAAAGATTGGAAAAAATACCTCGCTCTTCTGCCGCTTGCATTCGTCATCCTTTCGACGACCGTCGACATATTGGAGAGGAGTTCGCTAAATCTGGTGATCTTCTGGTTCCCGGCTTACCTAAGGATGGGCTATTCGCTCTTTGGCTTCCTGATGAGCCTAGCGTTTTACTATGCCTATGATCTCGGCAAAAAGGTGATGTTCAGCGCGAACAGCAAAGATGAATATGTCGCCGAGACCAAAGAACTGCTCAAGGTTCCCCAATACCGAAGTCTCGTCAACATCATCATGGCCATCGCCCTCTTCTTCCTCAATGTCTTAATCTGGTTTTTGACATATTTATCACCTTCTTTAGATTTATACTATGCCGATATCCAGACATGGTCGCTTATAGCCGGGTTAATCATCATTCTTTATAACGGCAAGCGCGGATACGACAAAAAATGGTTTCGCTATGCAAGCTATGCCTTCTTTCCGGCGCATATTGCTTTAATTGCCCTCATTTTTGCCTTAATATTTGGTATATAAACAAATTCACGAAAGGAATTGATAAATATGTTAAAACACATTGAAAACCAACAGCAGTTTGATGAAGTCTTAAAAGGGAAGAAAGTCCTCGTCGATTTCTACGCCGATTGGTGCGGACCGTGCAAGATGCTCGGACCCGTCCTCGAAGAGGTGAGCAAAGAACTGGGCGATGCCGTTACGATCGCCAAAGTCAACGTCGATCAGCAGGAAGCGATCGCCGGCCAATACAGCATCTTCAGCATTCCGACGATGATCCTTTTTGAAAACGGTCAAATCGCCCGCAAACAGGTCGGTTTCGTTCCGAAAGCGGCCTTAATCCGCTTCATCGGCTAACGAGACAATTCTCTCTTTAATCAAGAAAGTAAATGTGCTAATATATCATTCGCGTGAAAGCGCCATTGCTAGTTAGCCATTTTCTTTTTTTGCAGGCGTAGTTCAATGGTAGAACATTAGCCTTCCAAGCTAATTACGCGGGTTCGATTCCCGTCGCCTGCTCCAGTCGCAAAATAAGCACTCAGCCGAGTGCTTTTTAAATATTAAAAGCCGCACTTAAGCGGCTTGTTGATGGGTTTAATTAACGCGCCATTACATCGTCTCTTTACGGCGGCGAGAAACGATTAAGAAAGCTCCGGCCGAAAGGACCATGGCGGCAGTCACGACAATTATGATTAAACTTTTTGAGGCACTAATATCATATCCGATGATATCGGCAGATCCTTGATATTGCTGATTATCGCTATTGACAACAAATTTGTCGAGTGAGTACTTATTAGCAATAAATAAATAACGTTCGCGAGCGGCGACGATTGTCGCTTCGGTTGTCGAACCACTTGTGAATATGTTCTTAGCATCATTCGAAAGCGAAGCGTAATGTGAACTCATAATTGGCCAAATGGTGCTAAAATCACCGCTCATCGCTTCGCAGATCGGAGCCGTCTGTTCAAGCAATGACCGAGCAAATTGAACGCTGCCGCTGATTAACACGGCGCGGTCGCCAGAAGTGACGGAATCCCATTCTGTTTTGGAGACGATGCGAATAGAGTCGACGTAAGAAATTCCCCATCCGCCGGTGATATTATCAGCAAACTCCAGATAGTATTTCTTGCTCGCGCTGAGCGAAGACAAGTTCAGCATGTGGTTGTCGTAGTTTGTTGATTCTTTGCTAGCCAAATCATCCCGTCTAACATAACGAAGAACTTCAGTATTTGTAGATACTTCTTTAATAGAAACATAGATGCGCTTGTCATTTTTTAAACCCCCGGCCCAATCAAAGCGGACGTACTTGTCAGTAGAAACAGTAAATGCACTTGATCTAAGGATTCCGGTGCCTCCATCTCCGCCAACCACGTTGCTCTTCATTGCGCTGTCGGCACGGCCCCAACCTGCTCCAGAGATTGTCCATCCATCAGCATTATCAGTAAAATAGCCATTAACAATCGCATTTGAAGCAGTATCAATGCCTTGGATTGTCGGAAGAATATTAACGGCGAGATCATCTTCTCCCGGAGTCGGTTCATTCTCGACCGCATAATATGTTACGAAGCTATCGGCCGACAAAATCGACCAGTCATAAGCTGAGGTATCACATAATTTAATGTACAAACTTGTTTCAAGATCAACGACAGATGATAAATCAAAGTAGTAAGGAAAGAGAAACGCCTCAGCGTTGCTAATACTAGAACCATAAACAGTCGTTGCTCGAGAAGTGTTGTTGAACCAGCGGTTTCCAAAACGGGCGACTTCTTGATCATCGCTAGATTTGTGGACTGAGACATATGCAAATTCGCTATATTTGCCACCGCCGATTTTAAAACTAATCCAGCCAGAACCACCAAGAATAAAGTTGGATGATTTAAGATATCCCATTCTTTCGGCTGATTGGTCCCATCGAATATCTCCGGTGTTCTGGTCTGCTTCACTAGTAATTCCCAATTGATATGTGCCGTCTTTACCATAGGGATTAGATCCGAAATATGTCTTATCATGGACAAGCCTAGAGTCAAAAGCCGCATTCCCTGGTTCGTCTTTCCAGATACGATAAGCTGTCCATCCCTCTAAGTTACCGGTTTCAAAACCACCATTTGTAATTTGGTAGGCACTGCCTTCAGCAAAAGTTTCAACCTTCGCTTCATTAACGGCCATAATGTTCATGATTACGAACGGTAAAACAATCGGCGCAATCATTAGCGACAGCCATTTCATCATCGTTTTCTTATTCATACTTTTTTTGCCTCCTTATTTTCGGCATTTATCAAGTTGTAATAAAAATATATATATCTCTTCAGTTTCATCATAAAACTTACGCGCTGCATATGTCAATAGATTTCAATTAACATTTTGATTAATTTTTTAATTAAAAATAGATTAATTTATTAATTTTATTAAATATCTCTTTTTTGATAATATCAAACCTCCCAGGCCAGTTTTGGGTAACTGCCGGCGAAAGACCAGATTGTAGCATTAAAATTTTGTATAGCAAGAAGTCCAGAGGAAGACAAACCGGTAATTCCGTCGCCTTTTCCAACGCTTACGTTACCGATGCGGTCAAAGCTAGAAAGTGTTGAGTCATAATAGCAATTACTATAGATAGTTGCATAGCTTCCTCCCGGGGTAACGCCGGCGAAAGAACCAATATGAATATTGTTGCCTGTCTGAGTGAGATTAATCGTC
>ERZ795030.4574-NODE-4574-length-13484-cov-4.011915_pt1 | contig 13484 bp, 10 predicted proteins | sample MGYA00375122_ERZ795030 | MGnify/ENA primary metagenome ERZ795030 (study PRJEB30165, sample SAMN05720146) | activated sludge metagenome | isolation source: anaerobic digester from wastewater treatment plant | place: Japan | collected 2015-04-20 ...
TCGATCCGGAGGTTCCCGCCGACGCATATCTCAAGGTGCGCAGCCGTCTGGGAATGCTTTTCAATCCTTTCTCCGGAGGTGATTCGCACTGATGGCGCATCAATTCTCCGATCCCATGCCCGTATCCGGAATCCACCAGATTGACCTGGACTCCCATGCGGTCATTGAAGCCTCGGCCGGCACGGGCAAGACCTATGCCATTGAAAACCTTGTTGTGGAACTCCTGAAAAGCGGAAGAGTGCTGAATCTTGAAGAAATCCTCGTCGTGACGTTCACTGAAAAAGCCGCCGGCGAGCTCAAAGACCGCATACGGCAAAATATAAAAAACGGGCTGAAACAAACTCCCTCCGATATCCTGCGGGTTTCACTGGATAATTTTGACTCCGCATCGATCTTTACCATCCACGGCTTCTGCAACGCAACCCTCCAGGAATACGCCTTTGAAAACGGCGAGCAGTTTCAAAGTCAGCTGGTTGATGACCGGGTTGTATACGAGCAGGGACTGTACGATATCATGCGCGACGAATGGCCATCGCGCTTCGGCAATGATCTTCTACAAATTTTAACCCTTTCCGGTTATCCCGGCGCAACCGCGGGCGGGACAAGCTCCTGGATAAACCGCGTCCTGGATGTAGCTATACGCTATCAGCCTTCCGGAAGCGACACGATCGTCCCTGACGGCGGTTCAGACCTGCCGGGAATGATCCGCAAAGCGGAAAAAGAATGTTCGATTTATCTCGACGAACTGGAGCGGCTGATCGGCGCCATAGACAGCAGCGATTTCAGTAAAAGCGACTTCCCGTCCAGATATGCCACCCTCAACATACACAAGAACAGCATGGGCAAGCGTTTGCGTATCATTGAAACCCTGCTCAAGCTGCTGTCTGAACGAGCCGCCAGGAACATTGAGCTGAAGGACCTGGTTGATCTTTTTTCAAAGCTTGAGCTTACTGAAGACGGGTTCAAGGTGTTGAATTCCAGATGGAAAAAGGAAGGGCCTGATTATCAGGATAAGCTCCCCCTTCTGCCTGAGATAATCGAGGTCCTTGAAAGGTTACGGGCCCTTGATATCAAGAAAATACAGAACACGTTAACGGCCGTTACGGTTCATGATCTCAAGCGACATGCGTTACAATACAAAAAGGAACGGGGGCTGATAAGCTACGATGACATGATAACCCGCGTCTACCAGGCCCTTGCCGCCGTGCCATCGACTCTGAAAAAGGTGCTCCAGAAGAAATACCGCTATGCACTGGTAGATGAGTTCCAGGACACCGATATGCTCCAGTGGAAAATATTCAGCGCCATATTTCTTGAATCAAGAACAAGCAGGCTGTTTATTATCGGTGATCCCAAGCAATCCATCTATGGTTTCCGGGGCGCCGATGTTCATGCCTACTACCTGGCCCGGGACGAAATGATACATACCCGCGGCGCCAACTATTATTGCCTAAACGAAAACTGGAGGTCTTCGCCGGACCTTATCGCCTCCTTCAATGCGCTCTTTGCCGGTACTGAATGGTTTTCCGACAGCAATATCCGCTATCTTCCCGCTCACTATCCCGCCGGACAGGACCCCGGGAAGCATCGGGACGATACGTCCCTGGTTGTCATGGACTGCGGCTGTTGTACCGGCACCAAGGCTAAATACAGATCGGCACATTTCATAGCCTGCGAATTGAAGAGATTTATTGCCGAAGACCCCACGGTCAATCTCAACGATATAGCCGTACTGGTCACCAAATGGAAAGAAGCCGAAACGATCGAAACGTTCCTGAAGCACCATTCTATCAGCTACTCCCTCTATAAAAAGGAAGGGCTGTACCAGTCAAAGGAAGTCCTTGAACTGCAATTACTGCTGACCGCCATAGCCAACCCGAACGATCTCATGGCACGGAAAAAGGCCCTGGTCACCCGTTTTTTCCGAATTCCTGTCCAGCAGCTTTATCATTATACCGTCTCCGTTCATGAACAGCCTGCGGACAGCCTCTTTGATCGCTGGATAGCGCTTGCTGATCAGAGGAATTGGACGCTCCTGTTTCAATCCATCATTGAAGATACCGGGATCCTCTTCTGTCTCGACATTGACGACCATGACCGTGCATTGATCAATTACCGGACGGTCATGCAGAACCTTGAAGTGGAAGCATACCGGAACGATTTCTGCATCCAGGAAGCCATTGATTATCTCAACAGTCTGCGGCAGAGAAACTCATATTCGCATGACAGCTACAATATTCAGACTATTGACCTGGAAAAGCCCGGGGTTCAGATACTCACCATCCATGCCAGCAAGGGCCTCCAGTTCAAAACCGTATTCATTGCCGGGGGATATACAAAAAAAACCCCCGGTGAATTCTGGACATACCATAACGATACCACCAGGGTCTTTGATCTCGTCAAAAATCCCGACGCAAAGGACCTTTACGACCTTGAACTAGCCAGCGAGGAAGAGCGCCTTTTTTACGTCGCCCTCACCAGGGCGCAGGACAGGCTCTATATCCCAGTCTTTGAGCCCGCGGGCAGGTCAACAAACACCGCCGGTATCACGGGCGCGAAACTGAATTCAGCACTTAATCAAATCCGCCGGGAACAGCGAGTCACCTGGCTCGACATCACTGCAGTGCAGGGGGTAATGGATCCAATTCACTACAGCGCGATGCACCATGTTGATCATATTGTCATCCCGGACCCGCTGTTTCCCCCGGTTTCTGACACGTTCATCGACCGCAGAATACACATCGATTCATTCTCCGGGATAAAAAGCAGGCTCCATGAACCAGTGAATAAATATCTTGAGAAGCATCAATTCGGCGATCAGGATCACCAACCCCCTGATGATGACGAACAGTATTCGATCTCTGCTCCCTTACAGTCGGTCAATGACGTCCGCCAGGAACTGCCCCATTCAAAAGAAACCGGCATTATGCTTCACGCCATATTGGAGCATATCGATTATCAAGCGGCGGGTAACGTTTCTTCACCCAAGGATTTGATCAAAGACGGAACACCGTCTTCAAATTTATTTGACAGCGCCATCCGTTATCATTTGAAAATCCATGCTGATGCCGACATGGATTCAATAAAAGACCAGGTTGCGGGAATCATCTGGAATACATTGAATGCTCCCTTAAATGGATCTGATTTGTATTTGAAACAGGTGGACAAGAAAACCCATGAAGTTGAATTCTACTATCCTACCAACCGACGGCCCTCCTCACCTGTTCCCGAAGCGGCTTACCGTGAGGGTTTCATGCATGGTTTCATAGATATGATTTTCCTTTTTCAGGATAAATACTTCATCATAGACTGGAAATCTAACTATCTTGAGGAAGGATATTCGCGGGACCGTATTGAACGCAATATACTTGATATGCATTATGATTTGCAGATGAAAATATATCTGCAGGCCTTACTTCGCTGGCTGCGTCAATTCATCCCTGATTATAAGTATGACACCCATTTCGGGGGGATATACTACCTCTACCTCAGAGGAATGGAATGGGGCAAATCTCGCAACGGCATCTATTTTTTTCGCCCCGAGCATGAAGAAATCGATGATTTACCAGACGCCTGATATCCAGTGGGCAGAAGAAGTTCCCTCCACTGCCGATATGACTTGACTTTCCAAAGTCTCCTGCAAAACTATTCCCAGAACAGGGAGGGATTAATCATGAAAAAGATACTACTATTATTGCTCATACTCATTGCCGGGGTTGCCGTCAGTTTTCTTTTATATACTGATATGGTTATGGTCCAGCTTCCGGTTTTGATCCAGAAAAATCCAAAAATAACCTTTGTCCTTGGAAACGCTTCATACAGGAAATCCCCTTCCGATCAGTGGGAACAGGCCATCGTCGGTCAGTCTCTTAAAACGGGGTATCAAGTAAAAACCGAAAAAAATTCCCAGATGGACATCCGCTTTCACGGCGACATGGCAATACGTGTTTCAGAAAACAGCACAATGAGAATCGACGATATGTCCGTACGGAAAGTCATGCTAAAACTGAACAGCGGGTCCATGTATGGGAAATTCGAGAAAATCTTCAAGGATTACGACATAACGGTGAAAACACCCACGACCGTTGCGGCTATCCGGGGCACAGAACTCGGATTTGAAATAAGTGAAGATACGGAAGAAATGAAAAAGCAGCAGGAAAAAATGCGCCAGACGGAAAAAAAGGACGAGGAACCGGCGGAAGTTGAAGCGCTCTACAGCTCTACTGTATATTCAATATCAGGGATTACCGAATTGAACAATCCGAAGTTTGGAGACCAGAAGGTACTCCTGTCATACCAGAACAAGATCACCATCAAGGAAAACGAGCCACCGTCAAATCCGGAAAAAATGAGTGACGATGAAATATCCAGGATGCGTTCCATTCTCAATTCAATCCATACGGAGGAGGTCCTCTTCATTTCAGATAAAATAAATTTTGAAGTGAACAGCGCAACGATCCTTCCCAATTCATACGCCGAACTTGATAAAATTATCAAGATCATTAAGGAAAAAAATGTCAGGGTCAGGATAGAGGGGCACACGGACATTCAGGGTACCGCTTCCTTCAACCAGACCCTTTCCATTAAACGGGCGGAATCTATAAAGAAATTTCTGGTACAGAAAGGAATCGAAGCAGAACATCTTGAAATTGCCGGCTATGGTTCAAGCAAACCGGTGGCCAGCAACGCCACTCCGGCCGGAAGATCGCTGAACCGGCGGGTTGAATTTATCATAATTGAATGACGATGGTCATTCCTTGATAAAATCCGATATAGCGTTATAGAATTCTACCGGGTTGTCATTCATGGGGAAGTGCCCGCTATGCGAAATGCGGCTGACGGATATTCCTTCAAGCCTACGCAGCACCGGCATGGACGAATTCCTGTCCCCATGAATGTAGATTCTTTTACAGTTCAGCCGCCTGAATTTTTCAAGGAGAACACCGCTGTCCGACCACGCCACCAGGGAGCGGGAACTGCAATACAGTCCTCTTTTATCGGCCTTTTTCAACAACACCGACCAGAGCCGTCTCCCCGGTTCAGGGGACATCGCCGTTGCCATGATCATGCCCGGCAGCTGCCTTTTTTCGAAATCCTCGAAGCTTACCGACGCCTTTTTTCTGCTCACGGTGCAGTCATGGCCTATCAGGTTTCCCTCAACGTTAATAAATGATGCAAGCCGTTCAGCAATTTTCTCCGCCAGAATAATGCCGACAGCACCGCCCATGCTGTGTCCTATTATATGCACGCTATGCCCCGGATAACAATCAAGCAGGGACCTGCAGATATCAGCATGGTCCTCCAGGTCATAGGAATAATCAGCGAGGCCGGGTGAATCGCCGAATCCGGGAAGATCAGGGGCAATAATAGAATACTCTTTCAGATCCTGGTTGGTCCAAACGCCGTCAAAATTTTCCTTTGCGCACCCAAGGCCATGAATAAACAGCAGCAGAGCATTCCCGCTGATTCTCATTTTTACCGCCAGCCTTACCGTGCTGTTCTTATGGTCAATGGTTATTGTTTTAACATGCATGATCCTTCATTCAGCTCCGGGGAGCATACAAAGCATCATATCCCGAAGTAATTCCGGACCGTCACGATCTCTGAAAACAGCCTGGGGCTGTCCTAAAAGCCCCCCTCCGGGGGGTTTGGGGGATGTTCTGAGACGGCCCCATGTGTTCCCGTTATGTTTGGATCAATGCAATGTTTCATCCCGGTCCGGATAATAATGCCTTCTCGCCCATTCAAGGTCCTTTTTTTCCTGCGCAGTCAGGGAACTCATTCCCTGTCGGGCGATTTTTTCAAGCAGTTCATCGATGATCTTCTTTGATTGTATCCTTGCCTCAAGTACCTTCTTTTTTCTTCTAATACGGATTTTTTTGAAGAACCGCGAAAGAACGTTTTCACTGCCCGGTTTTTCAGCGGTGAACCCGGGTTGTGATATCCTGATGCGGAGAAAATAGTAAATCAGGCCGGTAATCAGTCCGCCGAGATGTCCGATATGGCTTACGTTACCGCCCGTCCCTGTCGCGGTGGATAGCATGCTGAAGAATTCTATCAGCCCGAAGGCGATCACCAGATATTTTATTTTGATGGGAACAACGAAATAGAGCAAAACCTTTCTGTTGGGCCAGGTAACGCCATAGGCCAGGAGTATGCCGTAGATGGCGCCCGATGCGCCAATGGTCACCGGGTTGACGCTGTTCTGCGCATACATGATGTAATTCATCAGGGCAATGAAGAACCCCGCCCCTATTCCGGTAATAATATAATACCGGAGGAAAAGGGCGCTACCCCAGTTCTGTTCCAGGTCTCCGGCGAACATCCACAAACCAAGCAGATTGAAAATAATATGGAACCATCCGCCGTGGAGGAACATATAGGTTATTATCTGCCACAGCTTGAATTCCTGGATAAACCCGACATGGTTGAGGCCGAAAAGTTGTTCGATGTATCCCGGGTAGAAAATCCCGATGATCTGCTGGCACAGAAAAATGATCCCGTTGATGATCATCAATTTTTTTACAACAGGCGTCAACGGGCCGCCGATCCTGATATTAACATTCTGCCCTAACATAATAAGCGCTCGCAGTTAATGTGAGTCAGAAATGAAACGCATGCGAATCTGATTGAACTCTTCCGCATTTCCCATGAATATGTTCAGAAGTTTCGGGTCAAATTTATTTGCTTCCTTATTCATCACATCAAGGGATTCTTCATGGGTAAATGCTTTCTTGTATGGCCGTGCGGTGGTTAACGCATCGTAGACATCGGCAATGGCGACAATACGTGCCGATAGCGGTATGTCTGTCCCCCTGAGGCCGAAGGGATACCCGCTGCCGTCCCAGCGCTCATGATGATAAAGGGTGATATCCAGCGCCATCTTCAGAAATGAGTCCTCACCCAGATCCTTGGATGCCGTTTTCAAGGCCTCATACCCGATGGTTGCATGCTTCAGCATGATCTGCAGTTCATCCGGTGTCAGCCTGTCCTTTTTGAGCAGTATGCTGTCCGGGATGCCGACCTTGCCGATATCATGGAGGATCGAAGAATCATACAGGTCCCTTATAAACTGGTTGGTTATCTCCTCGTTGCCCGAGTACTTTAATATCTGCGCTATCAGTACGCAATAACTTCTGATTCGCTCCAGATGGTCGCCGGTTGTCCGGTCTCTGGTGTCCGCAATTTTACTGAGAGCGAATATCATGCTCTTCTGCGTCTTAAGAATCTCCTTGGTGCGTATCTCTATCGTGTGCTCCAGATTCTTGGTATATTGTTCAATCTCGTCAATCAGCTCGCCCCGCTCGATGCTGAAAGAAATCTGGCCGCCGATGGATTCAAGAAATGACACGTGACTTTTAACGAACGCCTCCACGCTCCGGGCGGTAAAAACAAGGAAACCGCGGTTTACGTTTTTCATGATCAGCGGAAGGATCAGGAGGGATTTATACCCGCCTCCTGTGAAATGCCTGATGAACTCCGAATCTGAATAGGCCTGCGGAAAATCCTCAACATCATCTATCGATAATAATGCCTTGGTCGTTGATACGTCCTTGAGCAGCGGATCATCCATGGTGAACCGGGAATCCTTTTTAAATATTGATTCGCTGTCAGATTCAACGAGTTTGACCGTTACCGTGCTGCCGTCCTTGTTTATGATGAGAAGGACCAGGGTGTCAAAGGGTATGATCTTCTTCAGCGTGCTGTTGAGTGAGTGAAAGATGTCATCCGTGCTCTTGCCGCGGTTTAACATCGCGATTATTTCATTTATCTGATTGACCTGCTCCAGGTATCTGGTCCTCTCATCGTTGAGCTTTTTACGCTCAATCGCCCTTTTAATCGAATGGTCCAGTATCCCGAAATCAGTGATGGGTTTCGTGAGAAAATCATAGGCGCCGGTCTGCAGGGCCAGTATGATGTGTGCACTGGTGCCATAGCCGGTAAGGACAATTTTGGGGATCGTGGGAAAATTTTCCGACATGATCTGCAGCAGCTCCCGGCCGCCCATTTTCGGCATACGAAGATCAGTCAGGACAAGATCGAAGGGCTCTGAATTCAGCTTATCTATGGCGATTTCGCCATTATCAGCGGTTTCAATTATATAATTCTTACCAAGCAGATACTTTGACAGGACCTTTCTTATGAAAGGTTCATCATCAACGATCAATATTTTACTCACATCGTCATTTGTCAAAGAATGAATTTTCATTGATTTCAGATTTACTCTGGTCAAATTGAGCCATGATCGAATTCAAGCTGATATAAACAAAAAGTGAGGGATGTGAAGAAGTCAAGAATTTTATATTTAAGGAGGTAATTATTCAACCGTTCCTCAACTGGGATGCCCGGAAAATTAATACAATCGAGCCAATTTTTATCTCGTCCCAATCGTGGAGGACCTTCGGACGCAACAGCTTTTTATCGTTCAAATAGGTTCCCTGGTCAGAGATTAAATCATACAATGTATGCGTACCCTGGATGCTCTTTATTTTCGAGTGTTTTTCAGATACTGTTGCATCATTGATTACGATAGCATTATCCCTGCCGCTGCCTATGGTGATCTCTTTCATGTTGATGGGATATTTCTTCCCTATCTGATGCCCGTTTTTCTGGAATACCCAGGCGCCGCCGCAGGCCTGTACATCACCGGAGGATAGCGCGTCCTGTTCATCTTCAAGTCTCTGATTCGCACGATCGCCATCAGCAACGGCCTGGCTCATCAGGTATTTTTTCTCAATTTCAAAGCGCTCTTTCAGTATTTCTTTTTCTCTATGCATGAAATAGAGAAAAAGAGCAATGAGCAGCAGAAACAGAACAACGATGGCAATGATTATGATGATAGTGTCGAATGGCAGCAATGATCCCGTGGCCCGATGCTTTTCCATAAAAAACAGATCCGCATCACGATCCCGTATGTCATTGTATTTTATCCGCACTTCCAGCCTATGACTCATCCCATCCCTTGTCAGCTTTGACGGATAGGTTACCGCATACCGGTTTTTCATCACCGACAGCATTGTCCGGTACATTCCGGTAACATCGTTGCTTTTGCTGTATATTAATTTCCCGCCGGTACGTTTTGAAATACGGGCCATGGAGCGCAGGTTTTTCGAATCCCTGCAGCAGATAAAGTAAACGGGAATCATCGCGTTGCGGGCGAACGTAATGATATCCTCTTCACTGACGCCGCTCCCTTCGTCCTTGCCGTCCGTGAAAACAATGACTTTCTTATTTGCCTGCTTGACTTTATCAAATAACTCAATCGAGTCATATATGGAATCGTACAGGTGAGTTTTTTTCCCATGCCGCTCGATTTCGTTGATATTTTTTACAATTTCATCGCTGCTTTTCGAAAAGTCATTCAGCAGGATGACGCTGTCGTCAAACTGGTACACGGCAATTCTGTCTTTTGGCCCGACGCTCCTGGCAATCTCCCTCGCCGAAGACTTTATGCTTTTTAAGAACTTCTGGCTTATGCTTTTACTTGAATCAACGGAAAACACAAGGTACAGGTAGTTTTCCGAGTCGACCTGTTTTTTTATGGTAAAAGGATCATCAATTCTGGATCCATCTTCTATTATAACCAGATCGCCCGCTTCCAGCGCTCCCAAAGATCCGTCAATGCCGTTGACCGTGAGATCAATCTTTACCTTCGGGAAATCATTTACCGCATCAATTTTTTCTATCTTCAGAAACTGTCCTGCCATGACGGTTATTGAGCAGAACATGACCCCAAAGATGAGAAACATGGCCCCTGTTGATTTGCACATAAGTATACGTGTTCTCTTCATGTATAATAGTGACCCACGAAAGTCCCAGGTCGCACCGATCCTGGACCCTCTGTACCCGGTTTCCTGAGTTGTACCGCTATATATAGTATCGGTTTTTGAAAAAATTTTATTTAGATTTGTTGCAACCCGCCCTTCATTAAATCCGTCTACTGATTGCCTGAAATTCCCTGTTTTTTCCCATCCTGATTTCATGCCTGGATGGAATGGAAATCGGCAGGAATAGGCTGCGTGGAATCCCCTGTGCTTCTCTGTAATCAGCTGCGGATAGCGCCCATTTTTTCCTGATAAAGCTTCATGGCTTTGTCGCGGTTTGCCCGTACTTGCAGGTGAGGACTTTCTTCTGGATTGATTCTCCCCAGCATTTCAACGCTGATGCGGGTCTTTATGCAGGTATTGAAAAAGAACCTGCCGGGGGTAAACAGTCGGTCGGTATTGCTGATATAGAGCACTTCTATCGGGACCCCGTATTTGCCTGCGATTGAAAATGCCCCTTTCTGAAAGTGGCCCAGACTCCCGTCCCTGCTTCGATGCCCTTCGGGAAATATAAACAGGACGCCGCCCTTGTTAAAAAAATCGGACATGCTCTGAATCCCTTCGATCATTAAATCCTTCGAATCGCCGGCCCGGGTATAGGGAATATACCCCCCTGATTTCATGACCCACCGCATGATGGGGATTTTAAAAAAAACGCCTTTCACAATCGTTCTATGGGCCGGAAAGATGGATATCAGGAGTATCGGATCAAGATAAGACCGGTGGTTTGCGACAACAACGGCGGATTTAATCTCTAATACTTCCCTGGCGATATCGATGGTGAGGCCCGGAGTCATGACCTTCAGCAATAGAAAAAACACTTTATAGAAAACGTGGTTTATCCTTTCAAAGAGAGACGCCCTGTCTGCGGCGAACGGACTCAGCACAAGCAGTATGGGAATATAAAAAAGAATGTATCCCAGCAGGAAATAAGACCAGCATACTAACGTTATGATTATATCAACAGGAGCCTTGATGATCCTGGCCAGCACCGACATAGAAGGTTATATCCATTTCTTAATGAACAGGCTGGTATTCACGCCGCCGAAAGCAAAATTCTGAATCGATGCGATACTGACGTCCATCTCCTTCATCGCGGTGACATGCCGTATCATATTGCACCGGGGATCGATCTCTTCCAGGTTCAGGGTTGGAACGATCACCCCCTCCTGGAGCATGTACAGGGTAAAAATGGTCTCGATGACACCGCAGGCACTCATGGTATGGCCGATATAACTTTTCAGACCGGTAACCGGCGGCCCTTCGCCGTATTCAGCATGTATCGCCTGGGCTTCCACGATGTCCCCCACCTTGGTGGATGTTGCATGGGCGCTGATGAAGCCGACATCCCCGGGATTGAGGCGGGCGTTCTCGAGGCCCGTCCGGATTGTCCGTTTAACCCCGTCGGCATTCGGCAGAATCAGGTCGCCGCCATTGTTGCTGCATGAAAATCCGATGATCTCCGCCAGGATCGTTGCCCCGCGGCGCCTGGCATGTTCATACTCCTCAAGCAGGACAGCGCCCGCTCCTTCGCCAACGACAAGACCGTCCCGCTTCACGTCAAAAGGCCGCGGCGTCATGTGGGGCCGGTCATTATATGCCGTTGAACAGGCAAGGAGGTTATCGAAAACCGCGATGGTAGTCGTGTCATACTCGTCAGCGGCTCCGCAGATCATGGCATCCTGGAGCCCGTACTTGACAGCCTCATACCCGTAGCCGATGGACTGGCTGCCGGTGGTGCAGGCCGTGCAGGATGCGATCACCCTGCCGGTAATTCCGAACATGCGCGTGATATTGACCGCCGTGGTATGGGCCATGGACTTGAGGTAATCTGTGGCGTTTATCCTGGCATATCCCTTGCGCTCGGGATCAAAAAATGCCTCGTAGATATTTCTCTGGACGGTGGGGCTCCCATGGGTGGAGCCGAAGGCTACGCCGACTTTTCCCGACGACAGAAGATACTGATCAAGACCGGCCTGCTCAATGACTTCCTTTGCGACCTGGCACGCATAATAGGATACCGGCCCCAGGGTCTTGGTGAATTTTCTGGAAAAATCATAGGACACTTCATAGTCAATGATGCCGAATACTTTTGAATGAAGATATTTAGAGAGAAGGTCGTCTTCCTTCTTTATATTCTTGATCCCTGAGACACCATTGATGAGGCTGCCGAATATGTTTTTTTTACCGTGGCCGATCGGTGTGATGGCGGATTCAGCGGTGATGACGACTCTTCGTTCCATGATCAATTCTGGGAGATTTCGTTGTATCAGACTATTTTCTTTTTTTCAATACGTCTTCGATAAAATCGCATATCTGATTGATTGAGCGTATTTCCATGGCCTGCTTCTTTTCTTCCTGGGTCAAAGGAGAAGCGATAAAATCCTCTACATATTCAAGCAATGCAATGGCATCTATGCTGTCGAACTCATATTTCTCGGTAAGATTATCATCCAGATCCGGATTGACAATTTCGAATTCATCTCTCAGCAATTCCAGGATCTTGTCTATTATCTCTTGTCGGGTCATTCAACACTCCTGTAAATATACCGTTCCATGTCATTGCAGCCAGAAGCATCGCACTGAAATGAACACTTTATCCTGCTTCATTTAAATGGAATTTATTGTAAATTTACAATTATATACTAACAATCAGACCCACCACAATTTGCAACAATAAAAAAGTCAAGAATAATTAACCGCCTGCCAATTCCCGGGGCGCTGACTTGCGATAACGGCTTGACTCATTCCGCTGCTTCCTGCAGATGTGTCTTCATGAAACAAATCAATTTGAACATACCTGATATTTCCTCCTCCGTCGCCATCATGGTGCGCCATGCAGAAAGATATCCCATCAGCAGGATGGAGAATGCCCTCGAACTCCGCCTGACCCCCAAGGGCAAAGAAGATGCCTTTATGCTGGGACAGAGCCTCTCCGGTTTCAGCCCGCTATCCATTTATCACAGCCCGGTTCCCCGGTGCAAAGAGACGGCTGACAGCATACGCGATGGAATCCTCAGCGCCAATCAGCAGGCAACCGTGGAAGGCCTGCTGCTGGATCTGGGAGGGCCCTACATTACCGGGGACTGGTATGCGGTAGTTAATGCCATTGAAGAAATCGGGCATTCGCGTTTTATCCGTAAATGGTTTGATAATGAATTGCCGTCCAGCCTGATTATGTCTCTTCACGAGGCGGCGCACATTCAGTTAAAGGTACTGATAAACCAGCTCCGATCCGGCTCACTTTCGACGATCAATGTGACCCATGACTGGAATATCATGATCATGAGGGAGTATTTTCTCCATCTTCGCCATGAGGATATTGGGGATCCTGATTACCTGGATGGATTGCACGCATTTATTGAAGATGACAGGCTCCACCTCGGTTATCACGGTACGGTTACCGTACTGGACCTGCAGCATCTCTAAGCATGGTCTACATCATTGAACGCTGCCGCAGTCTCCTACTTTATTCTGCAGCAATTCAATGGCGTGAGGGATGGCCGTCTCTATGAATCCCAGATTCTCGCGAACCGCCCTGGGGCTCCCCGGCAGGTTGATTATAAGGCTCTGTTTTCGTATACCGGAGACCGCCCGGGAGAGCATGGCATGGGGGGTGACCATGGACGATTTCATGCGCATGATTTCCGCAAAACCGGG
>ERZ795030.4587-NODE-4587-length-13453-cov-5.068742_pt1 | contig 13453 bp, 9 predicted proteins | sample MGYA00375122_ERZ795030 | MGnify/ENA primary metagenome ERZ795030 (study PRJEB30165, sample SAMN05720146) | activated sludge metagenome | isolation source: anaerobic digester from wastewater treatment plant | place: Japan | collected 2015-04-20 ...
GCCGTGGTCGGTCCATGGCCTGATTCGCGCCCGGCCGAAGGAACGCACACCGCCGGAACCAAATACAATGGGCAGGATAACGACGGGCTCGGGGTCCTGCGCACGCAGCCGATCACGATTGCGGCGGGCGACGAGGCAATCGGGCACTATATGTCCGTCGCGACCATTTCCCCCGATTTTACGAATCTGACCGCCACGCTGCGCAACGCCGCGGATGATGCAATCCTTGCCGGCCCCGCGACCATTCAACAAGGCGGCGGGATGTGGTTCTGGAATGAATTCGATGTTTCGGCGCTTGCCCCCGGAACCCAGGTCTACCTCGAGTTTACCGACAATGACGCCGGCGGATTCATGCACATCGATTTCGTCTGCGTCCTGGGCAGCGGCGCATTTGAGTCACTGGTGCCCGGCCTGCAGGCCGAGCCGATCAACCTGATCCCCAACGGCAGTGTCGAAACCGCCAGCCCGCTGCAATGGACGCTGACCGACGGCTTCATCCGTCAGACCGACGCCACGTTCGGTGCGGCCACCGATGGCGCCGCCTATCTCAGCACGTTCTTTGGGGGACCGCCCCATGACCGCGTGGGAACCGCCCGCTCGGCGACATTCCAACTGCCGGCGCAGCCGCAGATCATCCGCTATCAGGCCTACACCCAGATCGGCCAGATTGGCTGGGAACTGCGCAACGGCGATGGGTCGGAGCTGGTCCCGCCGGTCGTCAAGGCCCTGCCGTTCGGTTCGCCCTCCTCCAATGCCGCGCTGGTCCCCTGGCCGTTGACCAACGCGCCGATCTATGTGTTCGGCGAGGATCAGGACGTCGAGGACTACCTGTATGGCGACAATTTCCGCACTCTGCCGATCCGGTTGCTGATCGACGATTTCGCGCAATCGCGCGGCCTTGCCGCCACGGCGTGGGCCGGCGGCGCGGGCGACTGGCAGGCCACCGAGAGCATTGGCGGCGTCGTTCCGGAGCCAGTCGCCGCGCAAGGGGCGGCCTGCGCCGGAACCCGGCATGGCGCGCTCGGGGATAACTCCGGCACGGGCGTGCTGCGGTCGGTCGATTTCACCGTCCAGGACGGCGACCTGATGGTCGGCTTCTACATCGCCTCGGCGTCGTCGAACAATAATTTCACCGGCTTGAGCGCCAGACTCTTCAACGCCGCCACCAATACGCAGATCGGTTCGACGGTGACGACCGCCAGCAATGCGGGGCTATGGAACTGGCAGGAAATTCCGCTGAGTTCGGTTCCCGCGGGCACGGATGTTTATCTGGAGTTCGAAGATAACCGTACCGACGGCTGGATTGCGATCGACTTCGTCTGCGTCCTGGGTTCCGGATTCTTCCGCGACCTGAACGATGAGGACGGCGGGGTGAACTCCGCTCGCGTCTGGAGCCTGTATTGAAAGGAGCCTGCAGCCGTGGGTGTGGAGGCCGCCAGCGCTCTTCACGCCCCGTCCCGACCATGCCTCGCCGCCATCGGCGGTACCCTCGTCCGGCGGTGGCGCGGCGCGCCTATCATCCCTTTGCAAGTTTCCTTGCTGAACCAGACGGTTATCAAGAGAGGAGGGACGGCAATGAATGGACCACGACTTTTGCTCGCCTTCGTGATCGCGATGGGCGGGGCGGGCCTCGGCCTCGCCGATGTGCCCAATGGCAATTTTGAAACGGCCTCACCGTTGGAATGGACCCTGACCGACGGCATGGAGCTCAAGACCGACGGCGCCGCCATCTTCGGCGGCGCGGTCGATGGGACCAATTACATCTCCACCTTCAACGGGGGAGCGACGTTACTCGGCACGGCCAAGTCTGACCCCTTTACGGCATCGAGTCAGCCCAGCATCATCCGCTACAGCAGTTACTCCGCGGCCGGCGGTCTGGGCTGGCAGTTGCTGCGCACCGCCGACAATTACCTGATCCAGAGCAAGATCGCACTGCCCTATGGTGTTCCCGCCCCCGGATGGGAAAACGCGCTGGTGGCCTATCCGTTCATGGAGCAGGAGCTCCAAATCTTCGGCGCCGACCAGACTGCCTCGGACTACCTGATGGGCGACAACTTCCGGGAGGTCCCGATCCGCGTCCTTGTCGACGATTTCGAGTCCGGTCAACTGCCCGAAAGCGCCTGGGAACAGGGGGGTCTCGGGATGTGGCTAGCCACTGCCATTCCGATCGGCCCCTGGCCGGCCGCCGCGGCCGTGCAGGGGTCGTTCTGTGCATCGACCAAATACTCCGGCAGCGACAACAACAGCGTCGGCGTCCTCCAGAGCAAACCGGTCACGGTCGAGGTCGGCGACACCGCGCTCGGCTACTATCTCTCGACGGCAACCGCCGCCCTCAACTTCGACAACCTGACCGTCACGTTGCACGATGCCGCCGATGACTCTGTCCTGGCCGGACCGCAGGCCGTTCTCCAGGCCGGCGGCATCTGGTACTGGCAGGAGTTCGACCTGACCGGCGTCGCGGCCGGCACCGAGGTTTACGTCCGCTTCAACGATAACGATACGCTTGGGTTCATGGTGGTCGATTTCGTCTGCGTGCTGGGCAGCGGGGATTTTGTCGCGATGGTCCCCGAGACGACGCCCCCGCCGATCAACTATGTGACCAACGGGAACCTGGAGGACGCGTCGCCGGCGTGGACGCTGACCGGCGGCATGCAGCTCAAGACCGACGGGGCGGCGATTTTCGGCGGCGCCGTCAGCGGCAGCAATTATGTGACGACGTTCGCCGGCTCCCCCGACGGGCCGGCCGGCTCCGCGACGTCGCCCGATTTCACACTGCCCGATGAACCGCAGGTCATCCTGTTCAACGCCTATTCGTCAGGCAACACCACCAAGTGGGCCCTGCGCCGCGCCAGCGATAGCGCGGTCTTGCACGAGGTCGTCGCGCTGGCCTTTGGCAGCCCCAGTTGGACGACGGGCGCGCTGATCGGCTGGCCTCACATGGGAGAACTGGTCAATATCTACGGGAACGACCCGGACACCCCGGACTACCTGATGGGCGACAACTTCCGTACGGTTCCCATCCGCTTGCTGATCGATCCGTTTCAATCGATCGGATTCCTGCATCCCGAAGCATGGGATACTTCGCAGGCCGGCGACTGGGACGTGACCGACGCGCCGACCGGGGCCTATCCCGATCCGGTGCCGGCTCATGGCGAAGGAGCGGCTTCCACGCGCCACGACGCCGTCGGCAACGCCGGTGTCGGTATTCTGCAAAGTCAGCCGTTCACCGTGCTGGCGGGCGACATCTGTGTCGGCTACTTCATCTCGCAGGCCACCTCGAGCGGCAACTTCGACAACCTGACCGTGACGCTGCACGACGCTGCGAATGACTCGGTGATCGTCGGGCCGCCGACGCCGCGACAAATCGGCGGGGTCTGGTACTGGCAGGAGTTGAGTCTGGCCGGCGTCACCCCGGGAACCGAGGTTTACGTCCGCTTTACCGACAATGACGCCAACGGCTTCATGAACATCGACTTCGTCTGCGTGCTCGGAACGAGCGGACCGTTCACCTGGGTGCCGACCGAATTGTCGGAGTTCACGCTGGAGTAACCCCCCAGCATGTTGTGGCCCTGATGCGAAGGGCAGAGGGGTAATTCCTCTGCCCTTCCCGTCGGCTGTAGAATTCGTCTCTTCATCTCGCGTTCTCGTGATCACCCCCAATGACCCGCCCCCAATGCTTCTCCCTCGCTCTGACCCGCGGGTTCATGAGCAACTCCGATTCGGCCGTTCTTCGGGGGAGACTGGCCGGGGCTTGGCCTGCGGCGGCAGCGGGCGCGCAGCTCGCGCGCCGCTGGACCGGAGCGTAACCCGGAAGCGCTTGCGGCGCGACCCAAAATCATGCATCATCGATAAACCATGAAAATCCAGGCCATCCGCACCCACAACCTCTGCTTCGAATACCCCGGCCGCAACGGCTACCTCTACGCCGGCGGCCGGGTCACCGGCCGCGTCACCACGCTGGTCGAAGTCGGCACTGAATCCGGCTTGACCGGCTGGGGCGCCACCTACGCCCATCCCGATCTGGCCCGCGTGATCATCGAGGATCATCTGGCGCCCCACCTGATCGGCCGCGACGCCGGCGCCATCGAATCGATCTGGGATCTGATGTATGGCCTGACGCGCTGGTACGGCCGCAAGGGCGTGGCGATCTCGGCCCTGGGGGGCATCGACATCGCCCTCTGGGATCTCCGCGGCAAACGGGAAGGCCGCCCGCTGTGGCAACTTCTCGGCGGCGAACGGGGCCAGGCGCCGGCCTACGCCAGCGCCCTTTTCTGGAAGGCGCGGCCCGAGGAACTCGTCGAGGAGGCGCTGCGGCTGCGCGAGCGGGGTTTCAGCCGCTTCAAGACGCGCCTGGGCAAGAACTGGGACTACGACACGTCCGCCGTGCGCCGCGTCTCGGCAGCGATCGCCCCCTGGGGCCGGCTCCTGGTCGATGGTTCGCATCGCTACGATCTGGAAACGGCCGTCCGCTTCGACGACGTGCTTGCCGAGCATGATGTCTTCTGGTTCGAGGAGCCGTTCCCCCCCGAGGAGATCGACCGCTACGCGGCGCTGCGCCCGCGTCTCAAGACGCCCCTGGCGGCCGGCGAGAATGATTTCGGCCTGCAGGGCTTTCGCGAGCTGATGCGCGCCGGCGCCGTCGACATCGTGCAGGCCGATGCCTGCCGCGCCGGCGGCATCACCGAACTGCGCCGGATCATCGCCATGGCCGCCGAACACCAGCTCAAGTTCGCCCCGCACACCTGGAGCGACGCGGTCGCCCTCGTCGCCAATGCCCATCTGGCCGCCTCGACCCCGCTCGGCCTGACCGTCGAGGTGGACCAGACCGGCAATCCATTCATCGAGGAATTGCTCTGCGAGCCGCTGACGATTCGCGACGGTCAGCTCCTCCTGGGCGACCGGCCGGGGTTGGGCGTGGAAGTCGATCCCGCCGCGCTGGCGCGCCTCACGCTCCCGCGCGGGCAGACGATTCCGCCGGGCAATTACTCCGACCTGATCTACCAGCCGGAGTATGCCTACGAAGCGCCGCCGTACGCCGGTTGATCTCCCGCGCGCCCCATCAGACCTCGCCCCCGGCTCCGAAAGGTAATTCCCATGGCTCGGCCCTGTATCGCCATCGGCCAACTGTCGCTTGAATCCAATAGTTTCGTCTCGACCGTCAGTGGCTTGGATCATTTTCGTGAAACAGGCTACCTGCTCGGCGGCGACGAACTGTTCGGGCTGCGCGGCGGCCACGGCGAAGTCGCCGGCATGCTCGACGCGCTGGCGCCGGCCGGCGTGGACGTGCTGCCGCTGCTGGCCGCGCGGGGCAATTCGACCGGCCTGATCGCCGGCGACTGCTACCGGCAGCTCAAACGCAGCATGTTGGAGAACCTGCGGAACGGGCGAGCCGTCGATGGCGTGCTCCTCTCCTGTCATGGTTCGATGGTCATCGAGGATATCGACGATCCGGAGGGCGATCTCGCCGCGGCGGTCCGCGCGGCGGTCGGCCGCGACGTGCCGGTGATCATGACGCTGGATCTTCACGCCAACGTCACGCGCCGGATGGTGACCGAACTCGATGCGCTCGTCGCCTACCGGCAGTACCCGCACGACGACACGTTCGAGGTGGGCCAGCGCGCGGCGCGGCTGCTGCTCAAGATCCTCGCCGAGGGCATCCGGACGCGCGTGGGCTATGCGCCGCTGCCGATGCTGCTGACCGCCTTCAACGCGACGACGAAGGATGACGGGCCCTTCGCCCGCCTCGTCCAGCGGGCGGCCGCGCTCGAGGAAGATCCGGAAATCCTCTCGGCCTCGGTCTTCTTCGTCGGCTCCTATATCGACGTGGAGGAAATCGGCTGCAGCGTGGTCGTCGTCGCCGACGCCAACCAGGAGAAAGCGGATCGCGCAGCCCGCGAGCTGGCGGAGTATTATTGGTCGCTGCGCGAAGCGTTCCACGTCGTTCCGCTCAGCGTCGCCGAAGCGGTCGAGCGCGGCCGCGCGATCGACGGTCAGCCGATCCTGCTGCTCGATACGGCGGACACGACCGGCGGCGGCGGCGCGGGCGACGGCATCGGCCTCGTGCGCGAACTGCTCCGCCTCGGCGTCACCGAGCCGTGCTACGCCACCGTGGTCGACCCCGCGGCGGCGCGCCGCTGCGCCGAGGCGGGCGTCGGCGCCCGATTGACTTTGCAGGTGGGTCACGCCATCGATCCGCGCTGGGGCGAACCCCTCACCCTGGATGGCGCGGTCAAGCGGATCTGCGATGGCCGCTTCACTTACGACGGCGGCATCCTCGGCGGTCAGACGGTCAGCCTGGGCCTGACGGCGGTCTTCAGCCATCCGCCGATCGAGCTGGTCATCATGTCGGTGGCGACCTACGATTGGGGCGACGAGAAGCTGCGAACCGTCGGGCTGGACCCGCGCCAGGCGAAATTCATCGGCGTCAAGAACATGATGAATTTCCGCTTCGGCTACCGCGACGTGATGCGCGGCTATTTTCTATTGGATATTCCGGGGCCCACGCCCTGCGACATGCGGATGCTGAAATTCAAGCGCATTCCGGCGGCGATTTACCCGTTCGACGAGGAACTCGCCGACCGCTTCGTGGAGGAGCTGTCGATCCGCGGATGAACCTCGACTTCGAAGGCAAGACCGTGGTGCTGACGGGCGCCGCCGGCGGGATCGGCCGCGCCTGCGTGGAGGCCTTCCGCCGGGAGGGCGCGAACGTGCTGGCGGCCGACATCGACCCGGCGGGCGCGGCCATCGCCGAGCGCCACGCGCCGGCCGTCGTCTTTCACCCAACCGACCTGGCCGCGAGCCAGAGCATCCAGGCGATGATCGCCGCGGCCGTCGACGCCTTTGGCCGGATCGACGTCCTGGTCAACAATGCCGCGCTGATCGAGCCGATGCTGCCCGTGCACGAGACGCCGGAGGCGGATTTCGACCGCCTGATCGCGGTCAACCTGCGGGGGCCGTTCCTGTGCTGCAAATATGCCCATCCCCACCTGCGCGCCGCGCGGGGCTCGATAGTCAACGTCTCGTCGATGGCGGGGGTCGCCGGCGAGGCGAGCCATGCCGCCTACTGCGCCGCCAAGGGGGGGCTCGACGCCCTGACCCGCGCGATGGCGATCGACTACGGCCGCGACGGCATTCGCTGCAACTCGGTCTGCCCGTCCAGCGTATTGACGCCGGCCACCGACGCCATGATCCGGCGCCAGCCGAACGCCGAGGCGATCGTGGAATATCGCCGCCGGATCAATCAGCTGGGCTACACGGCGACGCCCGAGGAGATTGCGCGGGTGATCGTGTTTGTCGCTTCGCCGGCGGCCAGCTTCCTCACCGGCGCCGTCATCCCCGTCTCGGGCGGTTCAGAATGCGGCTACGGCCTCAAATAACAATGCCTGATTGCCGGCCGGCTCTTTCCCCGGCCAGGAGGAACGTCCGATGAGCGGCGCGTATTTCAGCAGGGTCGCCCAGTCCACGCCGACGGAGTTCTGGATCAACAACGCCACCCCCGCGCAGGCCCGCCAGGCCATGGAACTGGGCGCCGTCGGGGCCACGACGAACCCGACCTATCTGGCGAAGATCGCGCCCGACGACGAGGAACTCCTCGCCCGCCTGGATGGGCTGCTCGAGCGGGACGTCGCGCCCGAAGCCGCGATCATGGAGGTTTATCAGGGGTCGGTCCTGCGCCTGGCTTCGATCTTCCGGCCGCTGTTCGAAGCCTCGGGCGGTCGCCACGGGCTGGTTGCGATCCAGGGGAACCCGCGCCGCAACGACGACGCCGAGTTCATGATCCGCGAGGGGCTCGCGCTGGCGGCGCTGGCCGAAAACATCATCGTCAAAGTGCCTGCCACCCCCGCCGGCGCGGCGGCGATGCAGGCCCTCGTCCGCGAGAACATCCCGACCATTGCCACGCTCGGCTTTTCGGTCGCCCAGGCCGTGTACATGGCCGAGGCCTATGAGCGCGCGCGCGCCGCCGCCGACAAGTCCCCCCGCTGCTACGTGACTTACATCGCGGGGATACTCGACGACGTGCTGGCGGCCGAGGCGCGCGAACAGCACCTGCCGCTCGACGAGGCCGCACTGCGCGCCGCCGGCTGCGAGGGGACGCGCATCGCCTATGAGGAGTATCGCCGGCGCGGGTTCACGGCGCGCCTGATGGGCGGCGGCGCCCGCGGGCCGCATCATTTCTCCGAACTCGCCGGCGGCGACCTGGCCATCACGATCGGCTGGAACCTGGCCGAGGCGCTCCAGCATGAGGCGCCGGCCCCCCGGATCGACCGGCACGCCGCCGCGGAAACGGTCGCCGCGCTGCGCGCGCATCTGCCCGATTTCGTGAAGGCCGCGGACCCGGACGCGCTCTCGCCCGCCGAATTCACACGGTTCCGACCGGTTCGCGAGTTCCAGGCCTCCTTCGTCAAGGCCTTCGACGATCTGGAGCGGTTCATCGCCGGGCGCAAGACGCGACAGCATGTGTAGAGAGGAAACGCCATGAAAACCTTCAGACAGGCGCTCGCCGAAAAGAAATTCCTGCTGGGGACGTTTCTCCAGATCCCGGCGGCCGACTCCGCCGAGATCGCGGGCCACGCCGGCATGGACTTCGGCATTGTCGACACCGAACATGGCACCTTTGGCGCCGATTCCGCCATCGATCTGGTGCGCGGCTGCGACACCGCCGGCATGGCCAGCGTCTTCCGCGTCCCCCGGCTCGATCATCACCGCATTGGCCAGGCTCTCGATTTCGGCGCCTCCGCCGTGATGGTCCCCAACCTGACCTCGCGCGCCCAGGCCGAGCAGGTGATCAAGGCCGCCAAATTCCACCCCCTCGGCCAGCGCGGCGTCTGCCCCTTCACCCGCTGCGGCGGTTTCAATGCGGCCGACGAGGATCCCGATTTCTACTCCCGCGCCAACCGCGACACCTGCGTCATCCTCCAGATCGAGGGGGTCGAAGGCATCTCCAACCTGGATCAGATCCTCGAGGTCGATCACCTCGACGGCATCTTCATCGGTCCGTTCGACCTGTCGCAGTCGCTCGGCATTCCGGGCAAGGTCACCGACGATCGCGTGCTGGAGGCCATCCGCGGGATCGTCCAGCGGGCCGACGCCCGCTCGGTCGCCGTCGGCAACTTCGCCGTCACGCTCGATCAGGCCCGCGCCTATCGCGATATCGGCGTGCGCTTTGTCGCCTACGGCGTCGACACGCTGATGCTGCACCGCGCCTACCGCGATCTGCGCCGCGCGCTGCTGGCGGAGGTCGCGGCCGTGGAGGCCGGAGCATGACCGCGTTGGACGCCCCGGCGGGCGCGCCCCTCGCAATCATCGACAGCCACCAGCATTTCTGGGACATCGCGCGGTTCAGCTACCCGTGGATGCCGCCCGGCCCGTCGATCCTGCGGCGCAACTACCTGCCGGCGGACTTGTTGCCGCAGCTGCGCGCGTGCGGCGTCGCGTCCACGATCCTGGTCGAAGCCCAGAACACACGGGAGGAAACGCGATATCTGCTGGATCTGGCCGACCGGCATCCATTGATCGCCGGCGTTGTCGGGTGGGTCGATCTCCAATCCCCCGGCGTGGAACGGGAGATCGAGGCCGTCGCGGCGCACCGGCGGCTGGTCGGCGTGCGCCATCAGGTCGAGTCCAGCCCCGACGACGCATGGCTGGCGCGCGAGGCTTCGATCCGCGGCCTGCGCGCGCTTGCCGCCGCCGGCCTCCCCTTCGATCTGATCGTCTTTCCGCGCCATCTCGACGCGATCCCCATCCTGGCCGAACGGGCGCCCGAACTGCGCATGGTGCTCGATCATCTGGGCAAGCCCGACATCGCCCATGGGGGGTTTGCTGCCTGGGCGCCCCGCCTGCGCCGGATCGCGCAGTTCCCCAACATCTATTGCAAGATCTCGGGCCTCGTCACCGAGGCTGATCACCACCGCTGGCGACTGGACGATTTGAAGCCCTATGTGCAGTTCGCCCGCGAGTGCTTCGGCATCGACCGGCTGATGTGGGGCAGCGACTGGCCGGTCTGCCTGAAAGCGGCCGACTATCGCGCGACGCTCGACAGCGCGCTCCAGGCGATCGGCCCGCTCAGTCCGGAAGAGCGCGAGCAGTTCCTCGCCGGCAACGCCCGCCGGTTCTACCGGCTCGACCAGCCGGCTTTCGCCACGACCGATTCCGAGGAACAGGGAGGTTAACGGAACGGCCGCTGTGTCCCTTGCGTCCATTACGTCCTTTGTGTCCCCTCGCTCATGAACCGGCAGTTTTCAACGAGGGACAGAAGACGGTGCCGTGAATGGCCGATTCATGAGGCCACGGCCTTGCCGGACCGATCAGCGGGCCAGTCCCGTCAGAGACGTTAGAACTGCCCAAATCAATCACGATCACGAGGACGTGGGACGAAGACGAGGGGCGACATCAACGTGAGACGCCTTGACGCCGTGACGCCCTTTTGCTGAAATTTAGCCGGAAAAATCGTTGGCCCGCGCCGCGGGCAAAGGGATGGCTCCTCCATTGGGAAAACTCATCAATAACGGCCGGAAAAAAGTCCGGTATGAAGCCCTGACGCAACAGGTTTATGAATCGATCAAGGGCGAAATCCTCGACATGCGCCTCAAGCCGGGCGACCGTCTGACGATCGACGCCCTGGCCCGCGACATGGGCGTCAGCATCTCACCCGTCCGCGAAACGCTCGCCCGGCTCCTCGCCGAACGGCTCGTTGAGTTCAAACCGTATTCCGGCTACGTCGTGGCCCAGCTCCCCTCGAAGAAGTACTTCATCGACATGGTCAGCACCCGCATCCTGCTCGAGTGCCACGCCGTGCGGATCGGGGCGCCGCGGCGCTCCGAGACGATCATCCGGGAGCTGGAGGAAGCGCTCGCCGGGATGGACTCCCATTCGCTCGGGACCCGCTATCGCGATTTCCGGGGCTATCTGGAGTGGGATATTCGCTTCCATGGCCTGTTGATCCGCAGCGCCGAGAACGAAGTGCTGATCCAGATCTACGAAGACCTGCGCTCGCTGAACCAGTTCAGCCGGCTTTACCTCTACATCGGCAAGCAGATCAACCAGTCGCGCGTGCGCACCGAGCACGAGGCCATCCTCAAGGCCTACCGTGAAGGGGACGGCGAGAAGGCCGCCCGGGCGGTCCGGTCGCACCTGGAATCGACCGGCAAAAACATCGAGAAGATCGGCGAACCCTCGGCGATGATGGTCTGAGAGGGGGCCGTCGCGCGTGCTGGTGGACGGCGCGGCGCCGGCGGCGTTTTGCTTTGACATGAAATAATGCATGATCGATCATCGGAGATCCCGCATCCGCCGGCGCGCGCTAACCCATCTCCGGTTGCAACCCATCGCCCGAAGGACCGTCATGAAACTCGAAAATGCCCTCTACCGCCTCGACCTCGACCCCAAGCGCGGCACAATCCGCCAGATCCGCGACAAGCGCGCCGATCTCGATCTCATCGCCGACCCCCGCATCGCCGAACCCTTCCGCCTCCTGCTTCCCCTCCCTGAACAGGAGGCCAACTACATCTACGGACGGGACCAGGCCGCGCCCGCGGCCGAGAAGACCCGAACCGCCGCCCATTTCCGCTGGGAGGGGCCGCTCACCAGCGAATTGGGCCGCGTCTACTCGATGGGCGTGTCGGTCCATTATGAACTGATCGAGGAGGCGATCCATTGCCGGATCGACGTGGAAAACCGGTCGGATCTGACGCTCGCCGAGGTCTGGTATCCGATGGTCGGCGGCCTCACCGGTTACGGCGAGCGCCGGGAGACGCGCAGCTTCATCCCATGCGCGGGATCGACCTACGAAGCCCAGATCTTCCAGAATTTCCCCGAATCGATGGGCATCGGCGGCGGCAGCGGCAACACCTACCCCGAGTTTCATCTAAGTTATCCCGGCCAGATGCCGATGGCCTGGGTCGATTTCTACAATCCGCGCCGCAAGCGCGGCCTCTATTTCGCCCTGCACGAGACGATCGCGCGCTTCGGCGTCATGCGCCTCGAAATGCACCCCGGCGTCGCCCACAACACGGCCGGCGACAACTGGCCCCGCCCCGAGGAGATCGAACCCGGCGCCCCCGTCGGCGTCCTGATGAACTGGGTCAAGTTTCCCTACGTCGAACCGGGCGGGCGCTTCACCGGCCATCCGATGATCCTGCAGACGCATGAGGGCGACTGGCACCAGGCGGCACGGATCTACAGCGCGTGGTTCCGCTCGCAATTCAGCGTCGTCGATCCACGCGCAAGCTGGCTCCACCGCGAGCAGGTCTATCAGGACGTCATCTCGCTCCTGCCCGAGGGCAACGTCCACCTGCGGTTCCGCGACATCCCCCAATTCGCCCAGGATGGACTCGATTACGGCGTCAAGGCGCTGATCGTCAGCAGTTACAACGTCGGCGGCCACGACGCGAAAATCCCCAGCTACGACGATCCCGATCCGCGTCTGGGGACGTGGGAGGAGTTGAAGGCCGCCATCGCCGCCTGCCACGAGAGGGGCGTCAAGGTCTTCTTCTTCGTCAACCTGCAACCGGTGGACATGGCGCTGGATTGGTACGAACAGGAACTGAAGAACTATGTCGTCCAGGATCGTTGGGGCATTCATGCGATGCACATGGGCTGGGGCATGGGCACGCTCGGCGCCCGGCTCGGTTATACCCGCCGCCCATTGGTTCCCTGCAACCCCGGCATCACCCGGTTCCGTGAAATCATCGTGCGCCAGCTCGTGCACCTCGCCGAAATCGGCGCCGACGGCGTTCATTTCGACAAACTCGGCTGGCCGATCGGCCTCGATTTCAATCCGCGCAGTGACTTCACCCCGGACCGCGGGCCGGCCGAGGGCATTCTATTGGCCTTACACGAAACCCTCGACGCCTGCCGCCGGATCAATCCACACTTCGTCATCTCCTGCGAATACTGGTGGGACCGCCTGCTGGAATTCGCCACCGTCGCCTGGGCCTGGCACACTCAGCTTGATCACGAACCGGCGCTCAAATTCACCTTCCCCGAATGGATGCCGATGATGCCGGTCGTGCAGCCCTATGCCTGGAACGTCGTGAACAACGCCACGCGCTACGGCTATCAGGTGATGGTCGGCGCGGCGCGGTTTTCGCGCTCGATGCAGGACCCGCCGATGCGCCCCCTCTCGCAATACATCGCGGAGGTCCTCCGCATCCGCGAGGAGCTCGTGGATTTCATTCAATTCGGCGAATTCCTCGACACGCAGGACGCGCGCGTCGAAGCGCACGAGGATGTGCGCTTCAACGTCCACCGGCATCGCGAGAGCGGTAAGCGCGCCTGCGTCATCGTCAATCTGGGCCTCAAGGATCGCCCAGTGAAGCTGCGGCTGAAAGGAAACCACAAGGGCCGGGTGGAGCTGCATGCGCCGTTCAAGAAAAAGAAGCCCGCGAACCTGCCGCTTCAAGTCAAACTGCCCCCGCGCGGCCTGCTGATCGCCGTCGAGCAATGAGCCGTGCCC
>ERZ795030.4591-NODE-4591-length-13438-cov-5.769484_pt1 | contig 13438 bp, 14 predicted proteins | sample MGYA00375122_ERZ795030 | MGnify/ENA primary metagenome ERZ795030 (study PRJEB30165, sample SAMN05720146) | activated sludge metagenome | isolation source: anaerobic digester from wastewater treatment plant | place: Japan | collected 2015-04-20 ...
CAAGTCACCTTCCGGCCGACCCATAAACTTTTCCTGCTTACAAACCACAAACCAAAGGCCGACGCACAAGACCGGGCGCTGTGGCGGCGCGTGCTACTGGTACCTTTTCAAATGGTTTTCGTGACCGAACCCGACCCGACAAACCCGAACGAACGGAAGGCCGACCTTCGCCTTGCCGAGAAACTACGCAACGAACGGCCGGGAATCCTGGCTTGGCTTGTGAGGGGTTGCCTAGAGTGGCAGCGGCACGGGCTGAATCCGCCGGAATCCGTCAAGGGGGCGACCGCGGCTTATCGTGACACCGAGGACACCGTTAAAACCTTTTTGGCCGAGCGATGTATTGAGGGGCCGACGCTACGGGTCCGGGCCGGGGAACTTTACCAGGCTTTTCGGGCATGGACCGAAGCGAACGGGGAGCGACCTATAACGGGAACAAAATTCGGGCGCGCCATAAAAGACCTTTTCGATTCGGGAAAGGACATGGGCGGCAAATTTTATATGGGAATCGGGCTGACGACATGACGGGTTATGACGGGTTGACGGCACTTTTAGTAAACTTTTCTAGACGCAAAATGAGTCTCTTAAGGGGAGTTTCATGAAAATGCCGTCATACTCGTCATGGGACGTTAAGGGAACGTCAACCCGTCATGGATTTTGGGGGGGGATGAACATTCTTGACTTGATAGCCGCGGACGGCGGCACCCTTCGCAAAGTGGCGACGACGCACGGCGGCGAATACGCCGGATCCTGCCCTTGGTGCGGGGGCCGCGACCGTTTCCGCGTTTGGCCGGGAACCGGGCGCTTTTGGTGCCGGGGTTGCGGCAAGGCGGGCGATTCGATTGAGTGGCTACGCAAGCGCCGGGGGCTGACCTTTGCCGAGGCCTGCCGGACCCTGGGCCGGGAGCCTGGGCCGCGTAAAGAACAGCCACGAACAGCACCGGCGGCATGGACCCCCAAAGAGGCGACGGCACCGGGCGCGTTATGGCAAACAAAGGCGCGGGTTTTCCTTGACGGGGCGGTTGACCACTTATGGAGCGCCGAGGGCGAACCGATCCGGGCATGGCTTCGCACCGAAAAAGGCCTACACGACGCGACAATCCGCGCGGCGGGCCTGGGCCTTAACCTTGCCGACAAAAGCGAACCACGGGCAGCCTGGGGGCTTGAAATACAGCACAAAGAGGACGGCACGGAGAAAATGCAATGGCTTCCGGGCGGGCTTGTCATTCCCTTAATCGTGGGCGGCGCTGTCCATCGGCTGCGAATCCGCCGGAGCAATCCGGGCGACGGTGCGCGGTACGTTGTCGCTAGCGGTTCGTCGTCGTCACCCACGACCTGGAACATGGACCGGGCCGCGGCGGTCATTGTTGAATCAGAGCTTGACGGGCTTCTCTTGAATCAAGAGGCGGGCGACCTGTCCGGGGTTGTGGCGTTGGGAACGGCGACGGCGAAGCCGGACACGGCGACACACGCCGCATTGAAGGCGGCGGCGGTTGTTCTTGTCGCCCTTGACAGCGACGAAGCGGGGGCGCGGGCGGCCTGGCGGTTTTGGCCGGACACCTACGGCACGAAGGCGCGACGTTGGCCGACTGTGCAAGGGAAGGACGCAAGCGCGGCGCGGCTGAATGGTTTGGATTTGCGGGCCTGGGTTGTCGCCGGGTTATTCGGAACGGAAGAACGATTCGAACGATTTTGCATTCAAACGATTGACGGCGGCATGACGGACCACGAAGCGATTAACATGGAGGACTAAAGCATGGAAGCGAACGGAAACGGAATCGGACGGAGCGTGGTTCAAACCATACTGATTTGGGCGTGGTGTTTCGCGGCCGGGTGCGGCCTGGGCCTGCTTGCACGGGCTATCACAGGATAGGGGGGGGCGGTTGAACATGGGAGCCGTAAGGCAAAATAACCGGATTGGGGTAATCCATTTAGAGCGTGCGAACCCGACGAAACGCGTTGAAAAGGAATAGGTCATGAAAAATTCACCTGACGAACTGAAGGCCGCGGGCCGGGCGTTTTGGCTGAAGGCTACACAGGAAAACAACCTAGACAGCGCCCACGACGAACAGCGGTTGTTAATGGCCGCAAAAACCCTAGACGAAATCGCCGCGGTTGAAAGGCAAATCCGCGCGGACGGAATGTTTGTCAAGAATCGCTATGGCGCGACCATTGAACACGTCGGAATGAAATCCATCCGTGACCTTCGGACGCTATTCGTCCGCATCGTTCGTGAAATGGGCCTGGATTTGGAAGCGCCCACGGAGAGCCGCCCGCCGAGGCGCTACTAGGAGGACCGTCATGCCGAAGAAACCGATCAAATCAAAACGAGCGCGCCCGCTGAGTGGCGCAACGGAATGTCACCTTTTGACTGGATACTGCTTAATCAGTTTTTCCTGCCAGATTTGCACGGGGAACGCTTCGCAAAGCGCCGCCCTGAGGTTGCCCGGCTACACGATCCGCCCGGAAGCGCGGGCGATATGGGAGCGGCACCGGGACCGTTTGCTTGAAATATGGCGCGATCCCGCCGGGCCTGAGCAGGGGGCGTCGGGCTTTCAGGCATCTGGCTATCGAGGCCGGGGGCGGACGGGGCTGCCGTGTTGGGCCGAGGTCAAATTCGATGGCGTACCATTCCCGCCCATCGATAAGGCATGGCCGAGTGAAATCAAGAAAGCGCACCGCGAAATTAAAGCGGCGTTGAAATAACAAACCCCAAAGGAGGAATATCTAATGGCAACGACGAAAACAGAAGCATTTCTTGAAAGGTTGATGGCTTCCGACATCGGCCGACGCATCCTGGCCGAGGCCAAGGCCGAAGAGGTGGACGCCGAGGAACGGACGGCAAAGGCGGGCCACCTGGCCGCCCTGCGTGAAGGCCGGGCGGCTTTCATGGAGATTGTCCAGGTGGAATTGAGGGCCGCGGAATCAGAGATTAAGACCGCACGCGAAAACCTTAAGGCGGCAACGGCGAATTATAACGCGACCCTTTCAACGACCTTCGGCAAGCAATGGCGGTATGACCAGGACATCCGTGACGCCGAGGCCTACCTTGCCCGGACCGCACCGGCGCGGCTGAAAACGGCCCTTCAGAGTGCGCAGGAACGCCTTGAACGCTTGCGGTCCGCACGCGTTGAGAGAACCGTTTTCCCCGACATTCCGGAAGCGGTTGGCATGACTGAATCGGACCGGCCGACGATTGACGCGGTTCATGAGCGGGTGCGCGACCTGGCCGACATCGAACGGGAAATCGAGGGCATAAAGGCCGAAATGCTTGGAGGTCAATTATGAGCTATCAAAACGCGATTAGGGGCGCAAGCCCGCGGCGCAGAAAAACGAGCCGGGAAATGCTAGAGCGATGGAGGGCGGCAGGCTACCCGAAGCATTACCGGGAAGATACGGACGGAACGCGGATTTGGGATTTACCCGCCCGGCGTGAATCCTTGAACGAGCGAAAGCACCCGTTGATTGCGGCGCTTCGCATTTTGCGGGGAAAACTGGAATACCGGCGAAGCTTGAAGCTTTTGAATCAGTAAGGCACGCGGCGGTCAATCGGGCCGGGATTCGCCCACTCACGTTTCCCGGTCCGGCCGCGGCCTTCATCTACAAGACAAGGGACCGGGGAACCAAACGGGGGGCGGAAACGCTTCCCGTTTTTTTGCTTGGCGAAATCAGAAAGCGGGACAGTAGCGGGACAAAATGACCGGAAAAGAAAAAAGGGATTAACCGTCAATCGGAAAATCCCTTTTAAATTCAATTGGCTGGGAGACGTGGATTCGAACCACGATTCACGGAGTCAGAGTCCGTTGTCCTACCATTGAACGATCCCCCATCGCGGCCGCCCTCTATAGTGCAATCCGCCTTTTATGTCAATCTTTTTTCGGTTTATCGATTGCGGGGGAAACCGCCTGGGACGCGTCGTGTAACATGTGATTGAAAAAACAGCTTTTGCAATTGAAAATAGGGGCCCTGTTGATTCCCTGCCAACGTGATCGCATCGGTCGATACATATGGCTAAAGCGAGTGCTTTGTGATAGAGAACGCGGGGGAAAAATCGATGTACGCATGCATATTCCTCGAAGGCAATGCGAGATCGGAAGGATTTTCTTCGTTCCCGTTCCCGGGAAGAGGATCGAATGATGAGTGAATTGAAAAATGGCAGATGAAAAGAATGACGAACAAATCAAGAAAGAAATGATCGATTTTCTCATGGAAAAGATCACGGGGGGGCTTTCCGAAAAGGTGGTGGATTACGGAACCCACCCGCAAAATTACGGCACCCTGGAAAAGCCCGACGGTTATGCCAAAATCAAAGGCCCCTGCGGCGATACGATGGAAGTATTTCTCAGGATCAGAAACGATAAAATCGATGACATTGCCTATACGACGGACGGTTGCCTGCCGTCCCATGCCGCGGGCACGGCCGCCACGGTGATGGCCAGGGGGAAAGCCATTCGGGATTGCCTGAGAATCAACCAGAGCTCCATTTTGGAGCACCTGGGCGGCATGCCCGAAGATTCGGAGCATTGCGCCCTGTTGGCCGCCAGCACGTTTCACAAGGCCCTGCGGAACTACGTCGTCGGCAAGAAAAAATGATCTTTTTCTCCCTTGGACAGACAGGCATGCCATGACCCCCAAGACCCGCCCGGCAATCGAATGGTTCGAGCGATATACGTCGCGCTACCGCGACGCGGAAGGTTTGCTGCCCGCCGCGCTGGAGCTCAAGCTTCTCCACAGCCGGCGCGTCGCCGAAAACGCCCGCCTGATCGCCGGCAGCCTGAAGCCGGATGAGGCGGAAATTCTGCTCGCGGAAATCTGCGGCCTGCTTCACGACATCGGAAGGTTTCCGCAATACAGCCGATACGGCTCCTTCAGGGACGCCGACACGGTGGACCATGGGCTGGCCGGGCGGATGACGCTGGAGGCCGAAGGCGCGCAAGCGCTGTTCGATGAAGACGAGTGGAAACGCGTTTCCTGCGCCGTCGAATACCACAACCGGAAGACGAGTGATTTGCCTGCCGACCTTCCGGCAAATACCCGGAAACTGCTGAACATCATCCGGGACGCGGACAAGCTGGACATCATGGACCTAGTTTTGCGGTCCGTCAGCCGCGACGGATTTCGCGATCTTCCCGGCATGCTGCCCCAGATCCGGACTGACCGGGAGCTGACGCCCTCCGTCGTGGAGGAATTTCGAAAAAACAGGATCCTCTCCACAAACCGCCTGGGCACTGTTTCGGATTTTCTGCTGATGCTGGCCACCTGGTTTTACGACTTCAATTTCGTTCCATCCCGGCGGATGGCGGTTTCCCGTAACCTGGTCGTCCGGCTGCAAAAAGAACTGCCGGACAACCCGTTCATCCAGGAGCTTTTTGCCGACATCAAAAAGCTGATGATTCCCGGAGAAAGGACACAAACGTCATGAAGCCCTCCTCCGAAGACACCTGGCCGCTCGTCACCGTTGTCTGCGACAACTACACAACCCGGGAAGATCTGGAGGCCTGCTGGGGATTTTCGTGCCTCATCCGGCATGGCGGAAAAGTCATTCTATTCGACACAGGCAGTGACGGGATGGTTCTTTCGAAAAACATGGCACGACTGGGCCTCGATCCCGCGGCGATCGATTTATTGATGATTTCACATCAGCACTGGGACCACACCGGCGGCATCTATTCCATTCTGGACATCAACCGCAATCTCCGGGTTCTGGTACCTCGGTCCTTCTCCCCTCATTTTAAGGCGGACATGAAACGCTATGGTGTCAGCGTGATGGAAATAGACAAAACGCAGGAAATTTCCCCCGGTTTTTATACGACGGGTGAACTCGACGGCCCCGTGCGGGAGCAGGCGGCGCTGGTCCAAACGCCGGCAGGCGTCGTGGTGATCACCGGCTGCGCGCATCCGGGGATTGTCAGGATTGCGCAAACCGCGAAGGCAATCTTTTCGGAAGAAGACCTGGCTCTGGTTATGGGCGGGTTTCATCTGCTCGACGACGGCGAAGAAGATATCCTGGAGATCATCGGCCAGTTCAGATCCCTGGGGGTCCGCTACGCGGCGGCATCCCACTGCAGCGGAGAGCGGGCCAGAAGACTTTTCGCCCACGAATATGGCGATCATTTCATTCGTCTTGGCGCAGGCGCGGAGATTTCGCCCTCTGATCTGAAATCTTAACGAGACGTTCAAGGGTGCGCTGTTCTCACACGGCAAACATCCAGGGAATAGGGTCGGGCTGTCATCCCGACCCCGCCAGGCCCGCCGCATCGTCGGCAATGTTCTGACAGTGGTCGGAGATGCGCTCCAGGTGGATGAGCATCTCGAGAAAGATCGGACCGGCCTCGGCCTGGCAGACCCCCTGATGGAAGCGCACGAGATGGGCCTCCCGGGCCTGTTTCACGGCTTCGTCGATGCGTTCTTCCCGTTGGGCGATTTGAAGGAGCCGCTCCTTCTCTCCGGCCGCGCCGTTCGCCATCAGAATTTCGGCGTCCAGCAGATTGGCGCCCACCATCGCCTCGATCTCGGCCAGTTCTTCCATGGCCCGTGCAGAAAAATCGATCCGCTGCCGGCGCTTGATCCGAATGAGATCCGCCAGGGGCAGGAGGTGATTGCAAAGTCGTTCCAGGTCGTCGGCCTGGGCGGTATAGGCGAAGAGCCGCTTGGAGAGGTCCGAATTCAGCTCATGCGCGGATACCCGCCGCAGGTAGGCCACGATCTCCGCCCGCAGGTTGTTGACCATCATCTCCAGATAAACGATGTTGTTCCGGATTCCCTCGCGATACCCCTGCCGCAACTCCAGCAGAAGGGAGAACATCCTGCGGCTCAAGGCCATCTCGCGCCCCAGTTCCCGCGCGACGCCCCCCAGGGCAATGCCGGGCCGGGCCAGATCCGCCTCGCGCAGGTATTCGGGCCACACGGGGAGAAGCTCGTCCCGCCCGGGAATCAGGCGCTCCATGAGGCGCGCAAACGGTTGGAGGATGAAGATGAAGCACACGACGATCAGGGCGTTGAAGAAGAAATGGCCCAGGGCGATCTGCTGGGCGATGCCGAACGGGAAGGATTCCAGCAGGCCCGTGAAGGCCCGCAGAAACGCGAGGGCGATGATCACGCCCGTCGCCTTGAAGATGAAGTGGGCCAGGGCGCTCCGTTTCCCGGCGACATTCGTCGCGGCGCTGGAGATGAGGGCCGTAGCCGTCGAACCCAGGTTGGCGCCGAACACGATGGGCAGCGCGTTCTGCAGACTGATCAGATCCTGCTGCCCCAGGATGACGAGCATGCCGATGGGGATGGCCGAGGCGTGGACGATGGCCGTGAAGACGGCGCCGACCAGGACGCCGATCAACGGGTTCTGCGCCTGACGGAAGAAGGCCACGACGGCGGCGCTGTCTCTCAAGGGGGCCGTCGCCTGGGAGGCCAGGTTGAGCCCGAAGAAAATGAGTCCGAAATAGAAGATGGCCTCGCCGGCGTCCTTTCGCCCCTCGCGGCTGAAGAGCCACATCGTGCCGCCCAGGACGATGAAGACCGGCGAAAAGTCCGTGAACTTCCAGATGATGAGCTGGACCGTGAGCGTGGTGCCGATGTCGGCGCCCAGAATGACGGCAAGGGACTGGGAGAAGGTCACGAGCCCGGCGCTGACCATGCCGATCGTGAGCACCGTAGACGCCGAGCTGCTTTGGAAAAGAACCGTCGTTCCGATCCCCGTCAGCAGGCCGGAGACGCGATGTTTCACCGCGTAGCGGATCAGGCGACGGATGCGGTTCGTGAAGAACTGCTGCACGCCGGCACTCAGCTTCATCATGCCGAACAAGAGCAGGGTGAAGCCGGCGCAGAGGGTAAGGATGTCCTTCAGCATGGAGGGAACCCGGAGATGTGCGGTCGGTTGGAGGGGATCGCCCCTCCCCCGCGCAATGAATTAATATTTCCCGGGGAAATTCGGCTTGCGCTTTTCCCGCTGCGCCTTGATCCCCTCCCGGGCATCCTGGCTGCCGAACACGGGCACGCCGATTTCGAGCTCCTTCTTGAAGGCGTCGGCCCAGGACAGATCCCGGCTTTCGCGATAGCAGCGGATGATCCCCTGGATCGCGAGCGGACCGTTGCCGGCAATCCGGGTCGCCAGCTCCATGGCAGCGCCCATCAGGTCCTCCCGCTTCGCCACGAGGCGGTTGAGGAACCCCCACTCGTACATCGTCTTCGCGCTGAAATTGTTGGCCGTAAGCAGGATCTCGAGCCCCCGGCACGGGGTCAGCATCCGGGGCAGGTAGGCGTTGGAGCCGCCCGTCGGCATGATGCCCAAGCTGGCCTCGCGCATCTGAAAGATCGCATCCTCGGAGGCCACGCGGAGATCCGCCCCCATGACCATCTCGAACCCGCCGGTCAGGCAGTAACCGTTGATCGCGGCGATGACGGGCTTCGTGACGATGTTCGGCTTGAGCATGGACTCGCCCACATGCGGCCCCACCTGCGCGAGCCAGCGCTCCGCCTCCGTCTCCGGTTCCCTCGCCCGGGTCAGCACGGGAATGGCCGTCTTCAGATCCATGCCGGCGCAGAAGATGTCGGGCAGGTTGGAGTAGAGGATGGCGACGCGCAGCGTGTCGTCGGCGCTGATGTCCTGCCAGGCCCGGTGGAGATCGAGCATGATCTGCGGATCCAGGGCATTCTTCTCCTGGGGACGGTCCATCCCCACCTTGGCGATCGGACCTTCTTTTTCATAGATCAATCCCATAAGACGCTCCTTGTTCGAAAAGGGTCATGACGAACCCGGGTTGGGCGACGGCCCCGTCGAGGGGGGGGTGATCCCGGCCGGGACGGGGAAACATTCGGGGAGAGAACGGCCTGAAGACGCGAGCGGCACGAAGCGCTGCCGCTCGGCGGTTTCATGCGTAACACAGAACGGCAGCCCCGTCAACGGGATCGTCTTCCGCTGCCGGGACCGGATGGGCCTGAATTTTCGAGGACGTCAGGAACCGTACTGTTCGAAGATCCAGTTCTGGTACTCGCCGCTCCGGATGCGGTCGATCCAGGCGGGGTGGTCGAGGTACCACGCCACGGTCTTGCGCAAGCCCGTCGCGAAGGACTCCCGCGGCGACCACTTAAGCGCCGCATGTAATTTGCCGAAATCGATGGCGTAGCGGCGGTCGTGGCCCGGGCGGTCCGCCACGTAGGTGATGAGGCGCCGCCGCGACTGCCCGTCCGGCGTGGGGAGCAGCTCGTCCAGGATGTCGCAGATCATCCGGACAATCGCGATGTTCTCCATCTCCTGGGCCCCGCCGATGTTGTAGGTCTCGCCGCGCAAGCCACGGGTCATGATCGTCCAGATCGCCTCGCAGTGGTCCTCGACGTAGAGCCAGTCGCGCACGTTCTTCCCGTCCCCGTAGACGGGCAGCGGATTCCCCTCCCGGGCGTTCAGGACCATCAGGGGGATCAGCTTCTCCGGAAACTGGTATGGCCCGTAGTTGTTCGAGCAGTTCGACAGCGTCACCGGCAGGCCGTAGGTCTCGTGGTAGGCGCGGACCAGGTGGTCCGAGGCGGCCTTCGAGGCGGAATAGGGGCTGTTCGGGTGGTAGGGGGTAGTTTCGGTGAACAGGCCCTCCGGCCCCAGGCTCCCGTACACCTCGTCGGTGCTGACGTGGTGCAGGAGCCGGAAGGCTTCGCCGCGGGCGCGGGCGGCCTCCAGCAGGTTGAACGTCCCGACGATGTTCGTGAAGATGAAGCCCTCCGGGCGTTTGATGGAGCGGTCGACGTGCGACTCGGCGGCGAAATGGCAGACCGCGTCGATGCCCTCACTGTCGAAGAGGCCCTTCAGCGCCCCGACGTCGCAGATGTCGGCCTTGTGAAAGACGTACCGGCCCGGGTACCGTTCCGCGACGCCGGCCAGATTCTCCGGGTTGCCGGCGTAGGTCAGGGCGTCGACGTTGACGATGCGGCCCCGGAAATCGGACCTCTCGAGAAGAAAACGAATGAAATTGGCGCCGATGAAGCCGCAGCCGCCGGTCACCATCAGGTTCTGGAAAGGCATCGGGATTCTCCTTCTGGAATTTGTTCTCGTACGTCGCGCCTCACCGCGATACCCGCGCTTGTCAGACGCTTATGGCCCGGTCCCTCCAGCCGACAGACCGGACGGACGGACTTCATCCTTCGAGGCGAAACGCAACGCCTCGCCTCACAGATAGGTCCGTCCGCCGAGATACCGCTTGTCGTAGTAGCTCCGCGACAGCGCATCGACGCGGATTTTTTTCCCGCGGCCCGGGGCATGGACGAACCGGTTATCGCCGATATAGAGCCCCACGTGCGAGACCCGTTCCTTCCCCTGCGTGGCAAAGAAGACGAGGTCGCCGGGACGCAGGTCGTCGCGGTCCACGGGGTTCCCCGCCTCGAACTGGTCCCGCGATACGCGCGGCAGATCCAGGCCGTTCAACTGGTAAACCGTCATGGTGAGGCCGCTGCAGTCGAAGCCCTCGGTGAGCGTCGTTCCCCCCCAGAGGTAGGGCACGCCGATAAAGGACCGCGCCGACTTCACCAGCTCGGCCCGCAGATAGGCTTCGCCCTTTTCGCCCTCCCGGGACACGGCGTAATCGCCGGGGCTGACGAGGTAGTATTCGTCGATGACCCCCGAGGTCTTGAGGGCCTCGGCCCTGTCCCGGGCGAGGTCCTTCGTCCGGAAATTGCCGAACTGCACCTTGTAGAGCCCCGTCTTCGCGACAAAATAGGTCGCGTCGAGCCCCCGGCTGCGTAGCAGCTCGGTGAAGCGGGCGGCATTGTTCGGGTTGGCGAAGGCCCCGGCCTGGATCGTATACCCCATCCGGGCCAGCGCCTTATGCTTGACCACCGCCGCCGGACGGGGTTTGAAGGGCGGAGGCTTCCGGGTCGCGCAGGACAAGCAGAGGGAAACCACCAGCGCGAACACCAGCAGCAGGGTCAAATTCGCTATCGGGACTCGTCGTTCGTCTCGGCGCATGTTCCGGTTCCCGCCGCTCCCTCCGCAACGTTCTTTCCGCTTTTCCATAGACGTGCTGCTGGGGGTTCCTTAGCAAATTATCCCGTCAACCTCAAGAACCGATCCGTCCGCTCCATTTTAACGTCGATATCCCGCGGATCCTCTTCACGCCGGAAGAGGTCGCCGTGGCCGTGCGGATGAGTTTCCGGCCGAAGACGGTCGAAGACATCGCCCGGGCGGCCTCGCTGGGGGCGGACCGGGCCGCGGCTTCTGCATCGGCGCGCGCTGCCCGATGGGGGCGATGGAATGGGTCGACGGCGTCGTCCGCGTCCTGGACGATCACTGCATCGGCTTCGGCCTGTGCGCGAGCGACTGTCCGGAAAGCGCCATTGCGCTGACGCCCCGGGAAGCCCCGGAAGAGCCCAGCAAAACGGTTCAGGACATGGGGATGAAGATCCTCCAGGAGAAGGGCATTCTGGAGGGGGACATGAAGGTCATGCATGGATAGGCCCGCGGCGGATTGACGTCCTGCCGGCCGTCTCCGGCCGGAGCGCCGCGCGCGGACCCGGCCGCGTCACTTGTGGCAGCCGTTGCAGGTATAGAAGGCCGCCCCGTCTTTCTGAGCATGACAGGTGAAGCAGAATTTCCCGCCCATGTGATCGGGGAACCCGATCTTGGCCGTGCCCTTCCGGTAGGCAAACAACCCCGGGTGACACGCCTTGCAGCCCGCTTTCGGACGGTGGGTTTCGTGGCGGAAGGTCACGATTCGGGTTTCCTTGCCGAAGCGGATCGACTCCTTCGGGGCGGGAACGGCCTTCCCGTGACACCGGCTGCAATCGGACCAGGCAAAAACGCCCTTGACCTTCCCGCTGTGGCAGCCGAAGCAGAATTTATTCCGGTTGTGATCCGCCATCCCGATGCGGGCGGCCCCTTCCTTCGATTTGAACAGGCCGGGATGGCAGTCCCGGCAGGTCGCCTTCTTCAGGTGGGAGTCGTGGCAAAACGTCACCCGCTGCCCTCCCCGGCCCAGCCTGACGGTCATTTTGTAGGCCGGCGCTTCCTCCGCCATCACACGGGCGCGGGTTCCCAGGTGGCAGCGCGCGCACTGCGTATCCGCGGCAAAGGCCTTCCGGCCGTTGTGGCAGGCGCCGCAGTATTTCCCCTTGTAAAGGGAGTCCATGTTGAAATCCTTCCGGGTCTGGGCGTGCAGCGCTTTCATTTCGAACAGGCCGCCGTGGCAGGTGTTGCACGAGTCACCCTTCCGGAGGTGGTCCTGGTGGCTGAAGATGACCGATTTCAGGGGCTGGGTATAGAGGATCCCCGCCGGCGCCTGGTCGGCCGCCGTCGCGCCGCTCAACGGAACCCCGATGATGAGCGCCGTGCAGAGGATGAGCATCCGTTTGCGCATGTCGTCGCCCCGGCTAACCTTTCATGTAAAAGACGTTGGGCCTGGCCCCGGACTCCTTCTTGAGCACCCAGACCGGTTTCTGCAACTGGTGAATCAGGTGGTACACCCGATCCCGGGGATCGGACAGGTCTCCGAAAATGCGGACATCGGCGGGACAATGCACCGAGCAGGCCGTGCTTTTCTCGCCGCGGGACAGGCGCGATTCAAAGCAGAAATCGCACTTGTCGATGGCCCCCTTTCCCTCGTTGTAGTACCGGGCGTCGTACGGGCAGGCCGCGATACAGATCTTGCAGCCGATGCACTTCTTGTCGTCCATCATGACGATCCCGTTTTTCCGGTCCTTGTAGGTCGCCCGCACGGGACAGGCGCGCACGCAGGGGGGATTGTTACACTGATTGCACAGGATCGGGATGAACTCCCGCGGCTGGCCGATGGCGGCCTTTTCCTCCCGCTCCAACACCAGGGTGCGCCAGCCGTAATCCGCAACGGCATTGGCGGCCACGCAGGCATCCACGCACCGGCGGCAGCCGATGCATCGATCCACGCGGATCACCATGCAGTAGTGCGGTTTGTAGGGATATTTCTCCGGGAAGGACCCCCTCGGGAAGATCTTTTCGGCGGCGGAGACGGCGGACACCACGGTGCCGCCGGCAAACACGCCGGTGACGACCAGCCCGATCTTCAGGAACGCCCTGCGATCCACGGAGGAGATCGCTCCGGACGCTTCAAACGGATTTCCGTCTTCGAAGGGTTTGAACGTCATGGTTCGTCGCCGTCAACCTTTCCGATTTTCACCTCAGCGCTGGCTTCGGCCTCGTCGAAGTTCGCGAAGATTTTCTCCCCCAAAAGAAACGCGGCGCCGCAAAACCCGACGCCCGCGAGCACGACCAGGGCCTCCTGCCAGGTGGGGGCATATGTGTGCAGCCGGGAATATTCGCTCACGCCGAGGTCCCAGTACAGGGGAACGATCTGCCCGACCACCACCATCTGCAGACGGGCGAAGAAGGCGCCGAGGATCATCAGGGTCACGGACAGGAACATGATCCCGATCCGCCTGCCCCGGGACCCCAGGAGCAGCAGCAGGGGCAAGGCGATCCCCAGGCCGATCT
>ERZ795030.4612-NODE-4612-length-13405-cov-4.889363_pt1 | contig 13405 bp, 16 predicted proteins | sample MGYA00375122_ERZ795030 | MGnify/ENA primary metagenome ERZ795030 (study PRJEB30165, sample SAMN05720146) | activated sludge metagenome | isolation source: anaerobic digester from wastewater treatment plant | place: Japan | collected 2015-04-20 ...
ACGGTAGTCGCTTAGAAAAATCGGCGATTGTCCAATTCCCGCTGAACCGGGACAGTGGGGATTATTGCCGTGGGGCAGACGTTGGTGATCGTCAGCGGCGGCATTGATTTGTCGGTGGGGAGCGTGGCGGCGTTGTCGGGGGTGGTGGGGTGTCTGGCGATGACGAAGGGGGGGATGTCTCCGCTTGCGGGTATGCTCGCTGGCATGAACATGGGGTTGCTGTGCGGCCTCATCAACGGCCTTTTGACGACGCGGGGGCGCATCCCATCGTTCATTGTCACGCTGGGCATGATGATGGCCGCGCGCGGGTTCGCGCTCCTGCTTGCGAAGGGCCAAACCATTTCTGGTTTGCCGCAAAATTTTCTTTATCTCGGCGGCACGCGCGAGGTGTTTGGGGCGCGCGGTTGGTGGATTCCTGTGGTGATTACGGTTGCGATTGCGGTTGTCGCCTCCATTGTGCTGCTGGCGACGCGTTACGGTCGTTCACTCTATGCGACCGGCGGCAATGCAGAGGGTGCGCGACTTTCTGGCGTGTCAACGGACAGGATTCGAGTGATTGCCTTTACGTATTGTGGATTGTTGTCGGGTTTTGCGGGCGTGGTGTTGGCGTCGCGCACGAGCATTGGGGATCCTTCTGCGGCGGCGGGGGTGGAGCTTGACGCGATCGCGGCATGTGTTATCGGCGGGGCGAGTTTGATGGGCGGCGAGGGGGGGTGCATCGGTTCGCTTGCGGGGGCGTTGATCATGAATGTGTTGGTCAATGTTTGTAATTTGAAGGGTTATAACGCGTATTGGCAGAGCATTCTTATTGGGGGGCTGATCGTTTTTCTGGTGTGTTATGACAGCGCTAGAAAGCGGAGGGCCGGTCTTTTGCGCGATTGAGGCTGGGGGGCGCGGTTTTGTCTGGGAAGCGCGGCTCAGGCGTATTTTCCGTAGTGTTGGATGGCGGCCATGAGCAGGCGCATGCCGGTGAGGCGTGAGCCGTTGTTGATGGAGCCGGCGGTGGCGAAGAGGAGTCCTCGTTGTTCTCGGGCCATTTCGAAGTCGCGCAGGAATTCGAGCACCATGTTTTCTTCTTCGTTGCGGCTGTAGGTGAAGGGGGCCAGTTGTCCGTCGATGATGGTGCGGGGCATGTGTTTTCGGATTTCGTTGACGGTGAGCGTTGGGCCGAAGTTCGCTTCTGTCAGGTTCAGTTGCGCCAGGATTGGGAGCAGGTGGGCCATGTCGGAGTCGGAGTGTTGGAAGCGGCGGTCGTTGGGGTTGGGGGCGTAGCGTTCGAAAACGGTTTTGAGGATTGGGCATCCGAAGAATTCGTACATTTCGGGGCGCAGCAGGCAGCAGTTGTCGTCGGCCCAGCCCCAGCCGTGTGGGGCGGTTTGGGGATCGTAGCCTGCTTCTTCGTCGAGAATGCGGGCGATTTCGAGGATGGTGCGCAGGATGGCGTCGCGGAATCGTTGGGCGAGGTCGGGATTTGTGAGGATGAGCAGGATGAGGTTTTCCACGCCGTATATGGATGTGGCGAAGGTGACGGGTCCTCGTTGGCCGCGGTAGAGGGGGGGGCGATGCCGAGGGCGGTCAGGCGGTTTTTTTCTTTGTCCCAGTTTGGGGGCAGGATGCAGTCTCGGATGTTTCGTGTTTCGACGCGGTCGAGCAGGGCGTTGAGTTCGTCTTCGGTGTGGGCGGATTGTTGGATCCACCAGGACTGATCGTGCCAGACGGTGCGCGCTTCGAACACGTCGGCGAGGCCTTTTGTTTGTGGCCATAGGTGTTCTTTTGGGGGGAGGGTTTCGGGGAGAGGGCGTCGTCCTACGATGCGTTCGGCTTTGTTGTTGAAGGCGCGGTTCAGTTCGAGTTGCCATGTTTCGTCGTGTTGGTATCGCCAGACGTTTTCTTCGATGCCGAGTTCGTCGAAGACGGTTTCCCAGGTCAAGATTGCGCCGAAGGGGGGTTGGGGGATGTTTGTGCCGAAGGGGTCTTGGATGGCGATTTCTTGATCGGCCCAGAATTGTTCTAGGTCGAGGGGGGCCAGTCCGTCGTGGCGGCGGGTTTCGGCGACGAGTTGGCGGGCGATGGTTTCGTGTTCCTTGAGGTAGGGAACGGCTGTGGGCATGGGGCCTCCTGTTGGGAATTGCCGTGTGGGTGCGGTTTTGCGTTGTTGTTGGTTCTGAAGGTTATTCCAATCTCCACACGATCTCGAAGGCTTCCGCGGCGGTGAATCCTGCAGTCGATCCCCGTTGTTGGGCGGCGGCTTGAAGGGCTTGTGGGGAGCGTGGATGGGGAGCTGGCCGTGTTTCGCTTTTGTATAGGGTCATGGCGGCGAGTTTCAGGTCGAGGGTGGCGGAGATGTCGACGAAGACGTTTGGGTTGAATGGGGGGGCGAAACGTCCGAAGGCCCATTCGGTTGAGGATGGAATTTCGAAGGTGCGCATTTCGCGCAGTGTGTTTCCTGGAGCGGGTCGGGCGGCGATGAGGGCGGCGCGGAAAGCGATGGCGTGGTCAGTGTTGAGATCGCCGCCGTGATGCGTGTAGAGGTGGACAGGGTTGACGCGTTCGATTTCCGCTTCGATGCGTTTGGCGATGTCCAAAAGGGGGATGGTATCGAAGCGGTTGTCGGGCATGCCTGCCAGGGCGATGTCGCGCACGCCTAGCGTTGCGCAGGCTTTTTGGCAGGCGAGCGTGAGGTCGTGCGCGGCGTGCGGGGGGGCGTTGTCGCGGGATGTTGCGCCTTCGCCCAGTATCAACACTGAGACGGCATTGCCTGCCTGGGCGAGGCGCGCCATGGTTCCGCCGCATCCCAGGACTTCGTCGTCTGGGTGGGCCGCTATGATCAGTGTGTTCATGGGCTTCTCCTTGGGGCGCGGCGCGCCGTGTTCTGGAAAAGTACCAGACATGGCTTCTCGATTCCAAGCTGTGGCTGTGCGGGGCGTTGAGGTTTTTTCTTGTGGTCTGCAGGGGTAGTATGGGGAATGGTTTGGGCGTGGTTGGCATGCATGGCGGAGGCAGGGATATGGGAATGCGATCGGTGGCGGGCTGGTTTTTGGGGGCGGGCATTGTCTTGCGTTCGAAACGGTTTCCGCGTTGTTGGAAATGGGGCGCGGGGCTGTTGTTGGGGGGATTGGCGGTTACGGGGTTTGGGTGGGGCGTGTGCGTGCACGCGGCTGATGCTCAGGGGGGGATCGCGATTACGGGTCGTGGGAATGGGCCGGTTCGGATCGTTGATCCGGATGGTTCGGTGCAGGAGATCAGCCCGGATCGGTTGAAGTTTCCGAATCAGCCGGGCTCGCGATTGTCTGAGGGGCATCGGGGGGAGGGGGCAGGCGCGTCGGGGTCGGCGGGGGGCGCGTTGAAGATGCGCGAGGAACGTGTTCGGAAGGAAAGGGAGGGTTTGGCGGAAGCGCGGCGGGCGGCGGAGGCGGCGGCGACGGCGGAGGCGGAAAAGCGCGCGGCAGAGAAGAAGAAGAAGCGCGAGGAAAAGATTATCCGGAATTACGTGGATAAGGAGTGGCGGTACGGTCCGAATTCGGCGCCGGAAGAGCCGGAGTCGTCGTCGGGTCCGGCGTTGTTGAAGGGGCGATCGAAGTAGGGTTGGCGCAATGGAAGCGAGGGATGGGTGAGTCGTCAAATCGGGCTTGATGTGTTGCATCTTCGTCGCACGCCGCGGCTTGGGCATGCCGAGTATTGTTCGAGCGACGCGATTATGCGGGATGTGGAGGCGCGGACGGGGAAGGCGTTTTTTGATGGATGGGACATAGACTTTGTGTGGAATACGGATGATGGCCCGATCGCGTGGGAGAAGGCGGGGCGTTGCACGGATATGGGGCATGCGGAGTTTTTGGAGGGGGGCGTTGATCGGCGCGATGCCGGGGCGTGTCCGTTTCGCGATCCGGAGGAGGTGTTGGCGTTTGATGCGGTTCGGGAGTATGGGGCTCCGGAGTTGGATGTGTTGACGGAGTATTACGAGAAGCGTTATCGGGAGTTGGCGGGCCGGTTTCCGAATCAGGTGGTGACGGGGGGGTATTATCGAAGCATGATGAGCGGGGCCATTCAGTCTTTTGGCTGGGAGATGCTGTTGTTGGCGGCGGCGGATCGGAGTGGTTTTGCGCGCGTGTTGGATTCGTTTTTTCGGTTGAGTTTGCAGCATTACAAGGCGTGGGCGCGGACGTCGGTCGAGGCGTTTATTTGTCATGATGATATGGTGTGGACGGAGGGGCCGTTTTTGTCGCCGGATTTTTATCGAAGCGAGATATTTCCGCGTTATGCAGCGTTGTGGAAGGTCGTGAAGGATGCGGGAAAGCGGGTCCTGTTTTGCAGTGATGGCGACTGGTCGATGTTTTTGGATGACATTGCGGCGGCGGGTGCGGATGGGTTTATTCTCGAGCCGACGGTTTCGTTGGATGCGGTTGTGGCGAAGTATGGTCAGAGTCATGTCATCGTGGGAAGCAAGGTCGATTGCCGGACGTTGACGTTTGGCGCGTTGGAGGATATCCAGGCGGAGATCGACGCGACGTTGGATGTCGCGTTCGGTTGCGGGGGCTTTATGTTTGCGGTCGGGAATCATATCCCGAGCAATGTTCCTGTCGAAAATGCGCGGTTTTATTATGATTATCTGAGCAGCCATTGGGCGCGAGGATAGGCAAGCCGCGGTTCGGCTGGATTGTCTGACATTCAACTTTCCTTTTGACGATGCCGCGTTGGCGGCGTCGGACCTGTCGTGATTTCCCCATTCATTTCCCTTGTCATTTGATCTTTTTCTGGATATCTGCCGGCGCGTGTGGAGTGCAACACGCTGGGCCAGTAGATACAGGCGGTTGGCATTGGAGACATCTAGCGAGGTGCGGTATGGGGAACTGGTTGGATCGGTTGGGCGTTCGTGGGCGCAAGGCGGGGAAGCAGGCGGCGCCGCAACGGGGAGGGGTCCGGGCGGAAACGTTCCGGACGCTTTCTCGTGCGGAGGACATGTCGGCGCTGAATACGGCGGCAGAGTCGTTCGTGCGGCTTCCGAATGAGACGCCGTTCTACATGCTGCATGTGTATCGGTTCTTGCGGGACGCGATCCCGGATATCAGCGATGCGGTGTGGACGTGGAAGCGCTTGTGTCAGACGGGTTACGACATCGAGATTTTGGATCCGTCGTCGGAGGTGGCGAAGCGGCGTGCGGAACGGTTGCTGAAGGATTTGGATCGGCGGGTGAATGGCGGCGACCGGGGGATGGACGGGTTGCTGGACGTGTTTTATACGTCGCTATTCACGTATGGCGCGGCGGCGTTGGAGATCGTGTTGTCGCCGAGCCGGGAGTCGATCGCGGACGTGGCGCCGGTGGATGTGTGGACGGTGCGGTTCCGGCGCGAAAACGGGGTGTTGCAGCCGTATCAGGTGCATGAGGGCGAAGAGATTCGGTTGCCGCGCGAGCGATTCATCTATGTGGGGCTGGACCGGGACGGGACGAACCCGTATGGGCGGTCGATGCTGCGGTCGATTCCGTTCGTGATCAAGATTCAGCAGCGGTTGCTGGAGGACATGGCGAAGGCGACGCATAACGCGGGTTGGGCGAAGTTGCATGTGAAGTATACGCCGGAGGGGCGTGAGCGGGGCGAGTCGCCGGAAGCGTATGCGCGGCGTATTGGGGCGAATTTTGATGAGCTGCGGCAGAAATTGAGCGGGTTGGAAGCGGACCAGAACTTGGTGACGTATGACAATGTGAGCGTGGATTTGATTCGGGGGGATCAGGCGTCGCGGATTTTCTATGACAACCACAAGGCGATCGAGGAACAGGTGATCACGGGGCTGCATCTGATGCCGATTTTGCTGGGGCGGAATTATGGGACGACGGAGACGTATGGGACGGCGCAGTTCGAGATCGTCAATCGGCAGGTGGAGGCGGTGAATCGAAGCGTCAAGCGGTTGTTGGAGCGGCTGTACAACTTCGAGTTGGCGTTGATGTGGGGCGAGGCGCGTGCGCGGGTGCGGATGCGGTCGAATCGGACGGTGGATGTGTTGAAGGAGGCGACGGCGCGGGGCAAGGAAATCGACAACGCGGTGAAGCTGCGGGACGAGGGGTTTGTGGACCAGGCGCAGGCGGCATTGTTGTTGGGGTATGACGCGGGCCGGGGGTGAGGAAGAGAAGAGGAAGATTCACCACAAAGGCACAAAGGACACAGAGGTTCACAGAGGGAAGAGAGAAGAGGGAGGAGGGGTGATGGAGCTTGGGGCGTTTGTGTTTCGGCATGACGGAGCGATTGTGGCGCGGCGGGAAGGGGTGGGGGATGGCGAGTTGATCACGGCGGTGAATCGCTATGCGTTGCGCCCGTTGGGACGGGACGAGTTTGCGGCGTTTACGTTGGACTTGTGCCACAACCAGATTGACCGCCATTTCAGCCGGTTCCCGGAAGAGGAATTGGAAAAGATCAATGCGATGACGCCGGGGCGTCCGTTGATGGAACGGCATGATTTGCGTGGGTCGTTGCCGCGTGGGACGTTCTTTCGGTCGTGTGTGCATCGGGACGATGAGCGGGTGTCGGTGCGGCCGGATGTGTATGTGCTGCGGACGCGGGACAATGAGGATTTTATTCTGAATATCGAGGGCGGGGTGTATCGGGAAACCTCGATTGGGTTTTCGTTCCAGACGCCGGAGTGCTCGGTCTGTGGGCGCGATTTGCGGACGTGTGATCACGTGCCGGGGCGGTCGTATGGGGACGCGTTGTGTCACTACGTGATGCGGGACGTGCTGGAGGTGATCGAGGGGTCGGTGGTGCCGGCGGGTTCGCAGGGGACGACGTTTGTGCGGCAGCAGGAGCGGGGGTTGCCGTTGCGGGAGGCGTTGGAGCGGGCGCGGCGGGCGTATCACGAGCCGGTCGAGTTGTTGCCTCGGGGTGCGTGGAACGAGGAGTAGAGAGGAGGCGCGATGAATCGGGATGAGCCGGCGTGTGCGTATCACTTGGCGCTGGAGGCGGAGTTGCGCGGATTGACGAATGGCCTGGAGGAATTGAAGGGGCGTGTGCGCGGCATCGAGGCGACGGTGGGGCGCGGGGTGATGTTGTTGGTGGCGAATTTGGTGGGCGTGGCGATGACGTTGTTGCAGCAGTTGCTGCGGACGCTGTGAGGTGGGGGATGTTCTTCAAGATCACGAGTGAACTGCGCAGGGAGTGGCCGGAGGGCTTGGGCGATCGGGTGGACGGGCGCTTTGTGCTGCATCGGCATCGGGATGAGGAAGGGCCGCATCTGGATCTGCGCCTGGAACAGGACGGGCATTTGATGGGGTGGCGGATCGAGGCGTCGGCGCTGGAAGACGAAGCGTGGGGCGTCGAGAAGGGGCCGCATTCGGCGCGGTGGTTGGAGCAGGATGGGGATGCGGTGCGCGAGGACGCGGGGACGTATCTATGGGTCGAGCGGTCGCGCGGGCGGAAGTCGTTGTGGTTGCGGGGCGAGAGGGGGCTGGTGTTTGTGCGCGTGGAACAACAGGCGGGATTGCCGGCGCATGTGGTGCGTGCGGTGGCGGTGGCGTTGAATGAGGCCGGCGCAAGCGCGGATGAAGCGGCGCGGTTGGTGGTGGATGGCTTGACGGCGCGCGGGCGGGCTATCTCGAGGCTGTGTGGGCTGGGACGTGAGTTGGATGGCGCGGCGTTCGAGGAGAACGTCTGGCGTCGGGCGTTGGCGGGGCTTTCGTTGGATGAGATTCATGTGCAGTTGCGGGCGTATGAGGTGCGGTTTGACGCGAAGTATCCGTCGTTGCCGGTGTCGCGACCGGAGCGGTTGGAAGGGGAGCGGGAGGATACGCGACGGGAGTCGGCGTTGACGATCGCGCGGGAGTAGTGAACATAACGGCGCGCGATACGAATCGTGCGCAGAAGAAGGAGAACGAGCGATGGCTTTTGGCGATTTGGGTGGAGCGGTGACGGAATTGGTGATCACGTGCCGGACGCCGGCATCGGGGACGGTGAACATCGTGAAGGGTGATGCGGTGAAGTTGACGGGGGCGTACACGGTGGACAACGCGACGAGCGCGGAGGATGTGGTGTTTGGCCAGGCGCTGGCGGGGGCGACGACGAACGGCGCGGCGATCCCGGTGAAGGTGCGCGGGATTGCGATTTTCGCGTACACGGGCACGGCTCCGACGGTGGACGGCGCGACGGGCGTTGTTGCGTCGGCGACGGGGGGCAGCGTGAAGGCTCCGGCGTCGGGTTCGGGCAAGGGCGTCAATGTGAAGGTGGACACGTCGGCAACGCAGGTGCATGTGCTGTTGTAATGGCGGCCGTTGTAGCAAGGAAAGGGAAGACGATGGGATATCGTGAGGATATGGTGAAGGAGCGGGTCGGTTTTTTGAGTCGCGACCCGGAGAAGCTGCGGCAGACGCGTGGGCGCGATTTGTACGACACGCTGCAGGGGCTGGGCTTGTCGTATGGGCAGTATTTCCGTGCGCTGGGGACGAACTTGCAGGATTACTGCGCGCAGGAGTTTGGGGTGGATGTGAATCGGATCACGGTGGATCGGTTCTTCCAGTCGGATGCGAACGCGAAGTGGCTGTTTCCGGACATGGTGCGCGAGGCGGTGGTCAGCGGGATGAAGCGGAAGCCGGTGTATCGGGAGTTGATCATTCGCGATACGCCGATCGAGGGCACGGCGTATGACGTGCCGTATGTCGAGGAGAATGCGGCGGAAGAGGAATTGCGGAGCGTTGCGGAGGGCGCGGCGATTCCGGAGTCGGAGATCACGTACGGCGATCGCATTGTGCGTTTGGACAAGAAGGGGCGCGGGGTGGTGGCGTCGTATGAGGTGGTGCGCCGGATGTCGGTGGACATGCTGCGGGTGCATTTGCAGCGCATTGGCGAGCGTCTTGGGCGCAGCCTTGATGCGCGGTTGGCGCAGGTGTTGGTGAGCGGGGATAACTCGGGCAGCGGCACGGCGGCGGCGACGGTGAACACGGCGACGGCGAACACGTGGGCGTACGGGGACGTTTTGTCGGGCTTCATGAAGCTGACGATGGACCACTATTTTACGCCGACGCACATGCTGGCGAACGGGGCGTTGGCGCAGACGATTCTGCAGCTCGATGAGTTCAAGGATTCGGCGCTTTTTGATTTCGCGAAGTCGGGCAATTTGCCGACGCCGGTTGGGGTGAAGCTCGTGCCGTTGGCGGACCAGCCGGCGAACAAGTTGACGATCCTGGACGCGGGCTATGCGGTGGAGAAGCTGACGGAGCAGGACCTGTTGGTGGAGAGCGACAAGTTGATCAACCAGCAGTGGGACCGCACGTATTTGACGGTCGTGACGGATTTCGCGGTGATCTACGAGAAGGCGCGCGTGGTGGTGCAGAGCGATTGGTCGTAACCGTAGCGCGGGGACGGCGGGACGTGGCGTGGGCTGCGTCCCGCCGAAGACAGGAAAGGGTTTTATGCAAAGCGCACAAGGACGAAGGCGCAAAGGAAGAAAGAGCGAAGAGTTTTTAGTGCGGAGGCGCGAAGAAGGCCGCAGGGTTCGCAGAGAGGAATATCTGCATTCGCTCTTATTTGTGTTCATCTGTGGTTTGTTTTTCTTTTTGTGAATCTCTGAGTCCTTTGTGGCTTTGTGGCGAATTTTAGAGGAAGACGCCCGACATGGGAGTCGGGCGCTACGGGAGAGCGGAGATGGCGTTTGCGACGGAGGATGGGGTGAGGGCGCGGTTGCGGCTGACGGATACGGCGTTGGCGCCGCAGGGCTTGGTGTTGATGGCGATCGCGGATGCGCACACGGTGATTGGGCGGTGGCTCGATCCGCGGCATGGGAGCGGGACGCCGGCGGATGGATTGGCGTTGGGCGAGACGCTTTTGGCGGGTGCGTATTTGTTGCGGTCGCTTGCGGCAAAGGAGGCGTTTGATCAGAAGGATGTTGTTGTTGGGGGGCAGCGTGTGGCGAGCGGCAATCGATTCGCGTCGCTGCGGGCATTGGCGGCAGGGTTTGAATGCCAGGCATGGGAGGCGTTGGGGCCGTATCTGCGCGATCGCGGCACGCGTGCGGGTCTGGATGCAACGCCGACGCGGCGCGTGCTGGGGGAGGGGTGAGCCGTGGCCATCACGTTGGGGACGTTGACGCTGGATGAGACGCTCACGAGCGTGAAGGAATGTTATGAAGAGGTTGGGGGGCGCGACGAGCGGATCGTGGAGTTGAGGGGCGTGATTGCGGGCGAGTCGACGACGGCGGCGATCGAGGCGCGGCTGGATGCGTTGTTGGCGTTGGCGTCGGCGGAGGATTATGCGACGGCGTTGTCGTTGCGCGCGGGGCGGCGGTTGTGGGTGCGTCGCGAGGCGTTCACGCGGGAGGTGTCGCGTGAGCGGTTGGTGGGGGCGTTCAAGATGACGCTGGGGGCGCGGGATCCGTTTGAGGAGTCGACGGCGGTAACGACGGTGATGTGGGGCGTGACGGCAAGCGGCGCGACGTTGGCGTTGACGACGCAGGGGAATGCTCCGGCGCGTCCGGTGATAACGATGAATCCGGCGGCTCCGGTGGTGTCGTGGCAGTTGAGCGATGGGGTGCGGACGTTGGCGGCGCAGGGGACTTTTGTGCCGGGGTTGACGCTGGTGGTGGATGGCGTGGGGCGGCGGGTGACCATGGCGGGGGGGGATATCGCGCCGTTCACGAGCGGGGAGTTTCCGGAGATTGCGCCCGGCGGCACGACGTTGACGTATGTGGATGATGCGGGGAGTTCGCATCAGATGAATTTGAGCATAGCGCATCGCGGCCGTTGGTGGTAGCGAGCAGGAGGGGAGCGGCGTGAATTACCGGATCGAGGTGTATGACACGGGGGGGCTGCGTGTCGGCGTGTATGAGGAGACGCCGTTGTTGGAGGCGGTGCGGACGATGCCGGATCGTCCGGACAGGATTCGCGGGTTGTTGCCTGCGGGGGCGGAGCAGCTTGGGCATGGCTATCGTGTGCGGGTGTTGGTCGAGGGGAAGTTGTTTTGCGAGGCGGAGGTGACGCGGGTGACGTCGCATTGGGGCGACATGAAGCGGCTCATATTGGATCGGTACGTGAATTTTCGCGAGTTGATCGCGTTCGAGGCGGAGCGTCCGGCGAGGTATGGGGATGGCGATGTCAGGTGCGCGTATAGCTATCGTGATGTGGGGACAATCGTGCGGGACATCATCAACCGGACGCCGGGGCGTTTGCATTATACGGTGGCGCATGCGGCGTATCCCGATGGGGCGCAGCGCGAGTATGCGAAGTTTTTGGCGCGCAAGCGGTCGGACAATGAATTGGAAGTGGGTGGCGTTTTGCAGGGGCAATGGGTCGGCGGGTCCCGTCTTGATGTGAGCGGCGCGTACGCGAAGGATGGGGACACGATCGCGGGGGTGAAGGTGGATGGGGCGGCGTGGCCGGACATTCGTCTGATGATGATCGACGCCGAGGAGACGTCGCTGAACAGTCACGCGATCAAGCGGCATCCGGAGTTGCAATACATTCCGCCGATGTTTTACGCGCTGTCGGCCTATAAGGTTCGGGCCGATGCGGCAACGGCGGCGTTGCAGGCGTTGATGGACGAGAAGGGCATTGCGTTCATCGAGCTGAATCCGCATCGGGGCGAGGATGGAGCGTACGACGATCGCGTGGACGCGTATGGGCGGTATGTCGGGCTTGTGTATGGCGGCGGAGAGTGTTTTAACGCGGCGATGGTGGAGAAGGGGGCGGCGGACGTCTATTTGTACGAGGATGGAAAGTATCATGCGCCGGAGATGGGGCTGAAGGATTATTTTTCGTATACGGGGGTGAATGAGGATTCGACGGAATCGCCGGGTGCGGTGGTGACGCGGTTCCGTGTGGAGGGGGGGGCGTACGAGGCGATTACGGCGTTGGCGTATTGCGCCCACGGCGCGACGTGGTCGGTCGGAACGGATTTGCGGGTTCGGTTTCATTGGACGCTTGCGGGGCGTGCGCGGGCGGTGTCGTATGATGCGCGCGAGGTTGGGGTTACGTTGGGGTCCGCGTCGGGCGGCGTTGCGAATGCGCTCTATTTCGAGACGAATCCGCTGGCGGGAGGGCTGGCGAAGACCTATGTGCGGGGGGAGAGCGTTGATGCGTATGGCTATCGCGGCAGGGGTTTTCCGTTGTATGCGATCGATTTGTTGGAGGACGCGGACGTTCTTGCGGAGCAGGTGTTGAATGATGTGGCGTATCCCGAGTTGGACGGCGGCGTGACGTTTTTGAATGGGGATGCGGATGTGGAGGTGGGCGATTTCCTTCGGATCGTCGGCGGGCCTGTGCGCAGAATGGACAGGGCGCTGCCCGGGGAATGGAGCGGGCGGTTCGCGGGAACGATGTTCGGGCGCGTGAAGGAGGTCACGCATCGTTTCACGGGGCGCAAGGTGCGGACGACGGCGGCGCTGACGTCGCCGGTGCGGTCGGTGAATGATCCGGTGTCGTTCATGGTGTCGGGACAGGAACGGGAGTCGGCGTTGCGTCAGTTCCGATTGGATTCGAAGGCGGTGGGAGTTGATTCGGAGTATCACGTGGACTGAACGTGGAAGTGTGCGTCAAATCACGTCTTTGTAGCGCCCGGTCTCTGTGCCGGGGGAGTCTGATGGTATTGACTGATGCATGGGGTTGAGCGGCTTGAAGGATGAAGACAAAAAAAGCTGGTTTAGGCTTTCTGATCCGGGTTGCGTCAATAGCGCCTAGGCGCTCGCGATAAAGCACGCCCGGCACGGAGACCGGGCGCTACAAAGGCCAATGGGTGAAGGGTTGTTCGCTGGCGATGGCGCAAGGAAAGGAAACGTTGGAATGGGATTGAGGGGCAAGGGTTATTTGAAGACGACGTGGACGTATCAGGAACGTCCGGTGGGGTCGTCGAAGTTGAATGCGTGGGATGATCGGATCGAGTCGGCGTTGGCGTTGGTGCATTTTTTGTTGAACATGCGGTGGGGCGGGGGCGATGGGGTGGTTGCGGGGGCGACGGCGGATGATTTGAAGGTTGTGGCGACGTCGCCTGAAGGGCTGTCGGTGTTGGTGATGCCGGGATACGCGTACATCTCGGGAAGCCCGTACGCGTTGTCGGAGGCGCTGCAAACGATCGACGTGACGCCGCCGGTGACGAATCCGCGGGTGGACGTGGTGCAGGCGCGGGTGGATACGTGGGACGTCAGCGTGAAGACGGGAACGGAATCGCCGAATCCGACGGGGGCCCCGGCGGACGCCAATTGTCTTGCGTTGGCGAATGTGTATGTGAAGCCGGGCATGACGTGCGTTCGTGACGTGAGCGATGGGGTGAATGGGTACATCATCGATGTGCGCGCGATGTTGCAGTAAGCGGAGGAGAAGGACATGGAAGCGTTGTTGACGGATGGGAATTTGACCCTTTTGGGCGGGATTTTGGGGGCGATTTGGACGGTGGTGAAATCGGGCGAGTGGTTCGCGCAACGGCGGACCGCGCGCATGGAC
>ERZ795030.4613-NODE-4613-length-13403-cov-5.277495_pt1 | contig 13403 bp, 8 predicted proteins | sample MGYA00375122_ERZ795030 | MGnify/ENA primary metagenome ERZ795030 (study PRJEB30165, sample SAMN05720146) | activated sludge metagenome | isolation source: anaerobic digester from wastewater treatment plant | place: Japan | collected 2015-04-20 ...
GCCGCGCGAGACGGCTTCGGATGCGTTCAAAAGGAGGTTCAGCATGCAGCGATACAGTCCGCGCGAATCGAGACGGGCCCGCCGCACGGCCTTGTCCACATGCATCTCCAACGTCACGTCCCGTCGCAAGAGCAGTCCCCAGAAGGTTTGGGAGACCTCCTCAAACAGCGCTTCCAGATCGATGGTCTCAAGCGCCGGTTTGCGCGGCTTTGAAAAAGCGAGCATGTTCTCCACGAAGCTGGCGATCCGGCGGGCGCTGCGACGGAGAATGGGCCAGCCTCGCTTGAGAAATTCGAGGTTTTCCTTCTCGATTCCCTGATCGATGAGATCGACGCTTCCGCTCATGCCCGTCAGAATATTCTTGATGTGATGCGACAGCCCGGCCACGGCTTGGCCAATGGCGGCAAGACGTTCGGCGCGCAGACTTTCCTCGATGAGTCGCGCATTGGCGATAGTCGTCGCGGACAAGGCGCAGAACATTTGCATAACGTGCAAATCGGTCGTGGTGAAGGCGCCGCCGCCGACTTTGTTCAACACCTCAATAACGCCGATGAGCTTGTCGCGGTCCAGCAGCGGTAACGCGAGGAGGGATCGCGTTTTGAAATGAATGCGCTCGTCGGCTAGGCGGAAAAAGCGATCGTCGGTCTGCACATCTTCCACGTTGATGGGTTCGCGACGCGCGGCGGCGGCTCCCGCAATGCCTTGATCGAGCGCGAGACGTATCTCGCGCTTGAGGGTTTGCTGATCTCCCTCCTCCCCCAACGCCACTTGAAAAAACAATTCCTCGGAAACGGGATCATACAGCATGAGGGAACATGCTTCCGCCTGGGCGAGCTGCTTGCCCTCCTCCATGATGCGCTCCAGCAGGGTGTCGAGGTCGGTGATCACCGAGATGAGGCGATGCACGCGATATAGCGCGCTGACGATGCGCTGCAATTCCGCCGCAGGAACATCCAGCAACCACGGAACGCTTCGCTGCTCTTCCGTCGCCATGTCACCCCCCGGGATGTTTGTCCAACAGTGCGTCTATCTTGGGGAGAGCGCGGTAAACCACGTCCCCCACGGCTTGCAGGCTCGCCGCGCAGACCTTGTCCAAGGTGTCCTGAACGGTGTGCCAGTTTCGTTGATGATCCAATATGGATCCTCCGTAGACAAAATCTATCAAATCGACCGCGGGAATTCCTGCCTTTCGGAAGGGCATGTGATCATCATCGACTTGCAGCGTGCGTTCCAGGAAGTGCTCTGCGTATCCCAAATCCTGCGCCGTATTCCACAGACAATCCTCGAGCCAGCGCGGAGCGGTCGGATCCCGATACAACCCCAGGTAGCAGTCTCCGATCATATCGACGTTGATCATCGCCCGAATGTCAGACAGTTCGCCGCGCTGCCGAATATCCTCCACAAAGGCGCGGCTGCCATACAGGCTGTCCGCGTCCGACCACTTCACCATGGCTTCCTCGCCATCGAAAAAGACGATCCACACCGATCGGCCCTCGCGGCTGCCCGAGAGAACCCTCGCCATTTCGATCAGCCAGGCCGTCGACGAACCGGCGTCATTGGCCCCGACAAACGTGAAGTCCGGAAAAAACTTGGTCTCGTAATGACCGCCTAACACAATGACGCCGGGCGTGGTTCCCTGCGACACCCCCACTAGATTGACCATTCGTTTGACCCCAAGCGGCGTATTGGCGTCAAATGCGTGTTCGCGCACCTCAAGACCGGACTCTTTGAGCTCTCGCCGAATATAGTCGCGCAATTGCTCCAAAGCAGCGGAACCCGACGGGCGCGGGCCAAATCCCACCACGGTCTTGAGAACCGCAAAAGCGCGTTCGCCGTCATACGGCGACTGCCGGCTCCGCGTCGCGACGCGTTCGTTTTCGTTTTTCTTGAGCCCTTCGCGCAAGACATAGGACAGCCCCAGTAGCGCAAGAACGATCAGAGCTCCGGCCACTGCGATGATCTTCAAGGCGTTCCCTTCCGCATGCTTGCCCATTGACCCCAATCCCGCGGCATTGGCCGTCAAGCCCCCTCCCCTCATCAGTTTCTGACCTCCCATTATGCGAATTCGACGGCATAGAACACAACTGCTCCCGGGATATGCGAAGACTATCGTCCAACATGCTATACTGACGTCGCTGTAGCGAAAGGGGCCCCATGCGGGTGGAGCGAGCGCCGCGTTTTGCTGAATGACGGCGGCGCAGGCCGCGGATATCTCCACGATCCGAGCGCGGCATGCTTCGGGAGAGAATTTCAAGGGGAGGGTAGGCTGCAATGGCCACGGTAGTAAGCGCCCGGGAAGCGATAGCGAACATTCCGGACGGCGCGACGGTTTTGGTGAATCCGGTCGCCATCGAAGAGGTTTTTTCCGCCGTTGAGGAATCGTTTTTGGAAACGGGTCGTCCTTCCGGCTTGACTTTTGTCTGGAGCGCCGGAATAGGCCCCTTCAGCGACGAGCCGCGCGGCCTGAATCATTTTGGCCACGCCGGACTTGCCAAGCGCTACATTGGCGGCCACTTCGGACTGAACCACAAAGTGGTCAAACTCATCGCCGCCAATCAGGTCGAGGCGTACAACCTGCCGCAGGGAACCCTCGCCCAGCTCTATCGGGGAATCGCCGCGAAACGAACCGGGCTGTTAACCACGGTCGGCCTGGGAACCTTCGTGGATCCGCGCATCGAAGGAGGAAAGCTCAACAATCGCACGCGCAACGCGGAAGACCTCGTGGAACTGGTCCGGCTAAATGGCGAGGAAATGTTGTTGTACAAAGCATTTCCCGTGCATGTAGGCATCATTCGCGGCACAGCGGCCGATCCCTCGGGCAACATCACCGCAGACGATGAGGCGATCGTGATGGAGATGCTCGAGGTTGCCATGGCCGTCAAGAATTGCGGCGGGTTCGTCATCGCGCAGGTGGAGGCGCTGCTCGATGCGCCTGCCTATCCGCATCATGTGCGCGTGCCGGGATTGTTCGTCGACTACGTGGTGAAGGCGTCTTCCCCCAGCATGCATCCCCACACGCTGTTTGTCGAACGAGACCCTTCCTATTCCGGACGACAACGCGTCGATCTACGTCAGGAGGCTCATCCGCTCCCTCTCAGCATCGAGAAAATCATCTGCCGCCGCGCCGCAATGGAGCTCCGCCCCGGCATGAGCATCAACCTTGGGGTAGGCATTCCGATGGGCGTGGCCGCCGTGGCCTTCGAGGAGAAACTGCTGGACAGCGTAACGATGAATAACGAGGTGGGAGCCGTGGGCGGTCTGCCGGAAGGCGGAAAGAATTTCGGCCCCGCCAAAAATCCATCTGCCTTTCTTTCGCAGCCACAGATGTTTGATTTTTATGACGGCGGCGGGCTCGACCTGACCTGCGTAGGTCTCGCGCAAGCGGACCGGGAAGGAAACGTCAACGTCAGCAAAATCGGCCCCAAAATCATCGGCTGCGGCGGTTTCATCGATATCACGCAATCCGCACAAACCTGTCTTTTCTGCGGCGAATTCAATGCCGGGGCGCGCAGCGCGCACGTCGAGAACGGACGTCTCGTCATCGAGCAAGACGGTTCAATCCCCAAATTCGTCGAAGCCGTCGAGCAGATAACCTTTAGCGGATCCGTTGCGCGCCAACGGGACAAGCGCATCCTCTTTATCACCGAGCGGTGCGTGTTCACGTTGACGAGGTCCGGACTCGAACTCTCGGAGGCGGCCCCAGGCGTCGACATCCAACGGGACATCCTCGATCGCATGGCCTTTACGCCTAGTGTTCCCGCCACCGTGCCGCTGATGGATGCCCGCATTTTCCGCGAGGCTCCCATGGGCCTGGCGATCGATTGAAATGCGATGGGGCCGTAACGATCCCCGCATGCAAGAGCCTATGCAAACGTCACTGTCCTGAGGCTTTGGCGTCGCGCTCACGATGTTTGGCATGAGTGGCGCGTAAACGCCAAATCATGACCAGCATCAACACGGTGAACAGGATGCTCATGGCCAGCGCAAGTCGGTTGGTGTTGCGCATTCCTGCCTCAATATCGCCTCGAATCAGCCAACCGACGACCTCCTCCTGGATGATGGGGCCGATGCTCGCCACGCCGTTGACAATGCCCGCCACGGCCACGCCGTTGCGCTCTCCCGCGACCGCAACCGCCGCGGCGCCGCTAAGCAACGTGTCGGGGCCGTACACCATGAATCCGACGAGACCGAACCATACCGCTATCAACACGGGACTGACGCCAAGGTAGATCACCGCGAGATAGCCGATGATCATCCCAAGGCCCATGACAAAACAGAGCAAGGCCCAGTTTCCGCGAAAGAGACGGTCCACCGCGATGCCCGCCGCCACCGCGCCCACCAGACCGGCCCAGTCGAAGATCGAGGAGTAGTAGCTGGCGCGAGCGACGTCCATGCCTTGATAGTTCAGGAAGGCCGGCAGCCACGAATCCAACGCGTATCGCAGGAACTTGATGCTGAAGTAGCTGATTCCCATCGTCAACACGACGGGGTTCATCGCTATTTGCAGGTACTGCGGCCACGTCACCTGCGACTCTTCCGATGCGCGCACGGCCCGTCCGTCGTGTTCGCGATCTTGGACAATCGGATCGAGGCCCACATCCTCGGGACGATTGCGCTGCCACAAATGCAAGAGCGCCCAGACGAAGCACGTGAGGGCCGACAAGCCGACGAATGAAAAGCGCCACCCGTACGTGTGCAGCAATAGCCCGCCGGCGAATTTCACGACCATGTTGCCGACCACGTAGTTTGTGCACCAGAACCCCATGATGGCGCCGCGCTCCTTGGGGCGCAGCCATTCGGCCACGCCGCCCACCGCGCCCGGCCAGCCGCTGGCTTGAGCCAGTCCGTTGACGATCATCAAGCAGATAAAAGTTGCGTACGAATTGGCAAGGCCGAACATGGCGTTGATAACGATGGAAATTCCCAATCCGCCCAGCAAAAGCGCCCGCGGACCGTGCTTGCGCCCCAAGTAGCTGCAGACGAACTGTCCGACGGCGTAGGCGATCAGGTAGGAGGTCCAGATGTGCGCGATGGCCTGGCTGTCCCAGTCGAAATCGGCCTGGATGGACGTTTTGCAGATGGTGTACGCCTTGCGCGTGAGGTAGTACCCCGCGTAGGCGGCGTACGTCGCGAGAAGAATGCGCCAGCGCCAGAAGCGTTGTTCGGATGTGAGAGAAGTCTCCACGCGCAAAATCCCCCAAAGAAAATCAGTGGGCGAGATTATAAGATACTGCGTCAGTGAATTTCCCGTTTCGCGAACGGGACAGGGGGGCATGCGGAAGTGCTTGCATCTATCTCATGATGCCCTGTTCGGCAAGAGCCTTTTCGGCGGCATCAGCCCAGCCCCGGTTCGCGGCGGGACTCGCAGGACTGGGATGCGGGATGCGCCCGACGGTGACGGACATTCCCGCCACTGCCGCGCGAACCCGCGCCTCGGCAAAACCGCCGATGCCGAGCACGTAGCGCGGTTGCATGGATTCGACAATCCGGCGCAGTGCGCGATCGCAAATGTCGAGAAGCGGCGCCCGCTCGGGCATAGGCAATTTATCGGGTGTGAGGTTGCTGCCGCTTTCCGTCATGAAACAGAGCGGACAGTAGTTCACCACGAAAAAACGAGCGAAGAAGCTATCGGGCGTTCCGAAACGGTCGCGGGCCCATCCCCATAACCGCGCGCCGCTCACTTCGCCGCGAGGGCACGCGAACCCTTGGACCGGGCGCTTCGGATGCTCACGCGGCGGCGCGCCGACTTCGTCCTCGATGCCAAGCCAATCGCGCACCATCGTCACGTCGCCAAACGGGACGCCGGTCTGCGCCATGCCGAACGGGCCGGGGTTCATGCCCACCAGAATAATCTCACGCATGCCTTGACCGTAGCGTTTCCAATACAACGCATGCGGCGCACAGGCATACTCCAACGGGTTGTACACATGCGTCACCGGAGCGCCGAAACGCAACGCGGAGAGATCGCGCACGAACGCGCCGATGAACGGATTCACGTCAAGCATAAGCGCCTGGCAACTGCGGCGTAAAGCGCCATGAAACGTTCCTGAAAGGGTTTGGGGGGAATCTCGAGTCCCCCCCGGCTTGCCTTATACCTGCACCTCAAACGTCACAATCCTGTACGGCCCGCATGCATAGCGCAAAACGCCCTTGGCAACTCGTAGCGCAGCCCCGACGCGCTTCTCGTAGAGATCCGTCGCATACGCCTTTTTAATTGGCCGAAACAACGCCAATAGGCCTTTCTGCGTGTTCGGACCGGGGTTATACAGCCGCACAATGAGATGGTTATTCCACTCGCATTTCTTGACCGCGCTAAGCACGAGCGCGTCGTTGCCGATGTCCATCATGGTGGCGTGGTCGGGCAGCTTCCCCTCGCGCGGTACGGGCAGATACTTCTGCTTGGCGCGCTCCTCGTCCATCTCGATGCCCATCTGTCGCAGGTCGGTTCCGCCGTGCACGTCCGCGCGCGTCACACACGGCGCGATGTTATGCCGCAACGATTCCTGCATCACCGGCGTCCAGTCGCCCTTGAAGGCCATGAACGCATAGCGGAACTCCATCGCACGCAGGCACTGCGCTTCCGGCGCGGCCAGCGCGGGGGACGCGCCATAGCGCCGCGTGGGAACGTCCTCGCGTCCAAGCCAGCCCACGGAACGAAACAAGGTCTGCGCCATTACCCGCCGGTTCTTGTCGCGAACGACCTGGTATTCGGGCAGGCCGTCGTTGATAATCGCGAATCCCTTCTTCCCATCGGTAAGACATGAAAAACGAAGCTGATGCTGCGTCGGATAAGGCGGCAGCTTCGGCTTCGCGGGTGGCAGGTCAAACGCTCGCTCGATCGCCGCGAAGTGACCGTCGGCCAGCACCGTGTCCGTCTCGATGGACGCAGGGAAAAGCGCCCGCACGCGGTGGTCCTTTATGTTGTTATTGACGCGCGTGACGATATCCACGCGCGGCGAACCGGCGCGGCATGTCACTTCCGATTCAATCACGAACGTCGCAAGTTTCTTCGATCGCGCCTTGTGGTCAGACGTGAGACTCACGGGAAGTTTCATCTCGTGCGTGATGCGCCACGTCGCCGAAAATGGCCCCGCATGCACCCGCTCGATCGCTGGGCGGCTCTTCGCCGTCGTGAAGGTTTGCGAGTTGTTGTCGAGATAGGACCAGTTGTATTCGTCGCCGCAGTCCTCGACATCCTCGAACACGAGCAAGTCCTTGTGCGTGGTCTTCGTGGCCTTGTCATAAAGCGTCAGGGAACCGTTGGCGGAGATGCTAAGCGCGTAGAAGCTGTTTTCAAAGCGCTTCGTCGCGATCGTGCATCGCGGCGCCACCGGACGCGGCGCGCCTTTCCGCACGTACAACGTGCGATAGCCAAATGGCGGCAAATCAATCTCCAACTCGATGGCGTGCCGCATCACATCAAAAGGCTTGAGCGCTTCCCACCAATTCTTGCGCTCCACCGAAAGCAACTCGTAGGGCACCTCGCGCCCGTTTTCATCGAACAATGCGAAGCTGTCCCATGGCTCGTCATATGGCACAAGGTCGATGTCAATGCGCACGACTTCCTTGCGCGCAGTCGGCAAGGTATTGAACGCCAACACCGGCGCGCCGGCTTGCTTCGAGTTGTCGGTGTTCAGCGCGAAGCGCCGCAACGCCAGGCGATACAACATATGCCCGACCTGATGCACGCGCCCGAGAGTCATCTCCGCCTCGGCATGCACGCGGTCGACCGACGCGCCGCACACATCGTCGTGCGGGTGTGTCTTCATCAACTCTTCCCATGCGTGCCAGAGTTGGTCCTGCGGATACTCGAAGCACCCCGCAAGCCACGCGGCCGAACAGATCGGCTCGGTCCATTTTTCGAGCAAATCTTCGCACTCCTGATTCAACATCTTCATGTAGATGCGCGACGAATCAACGCCGCGCAGAAGGTCGCCGTATTGATACATCATCTCGCCGCGATGAGTCTTGAGTTTTACATTGGCCAGTTCGCGCCTGATCTGGGCGATATACTCTTCGAACGACGCAATGCGAAAATCATACTGCGGGAAGCGCTTGCCGAGACGCCTCAGAATTTGCGGCAAATCCGCCTGATGCGTCGCTTGATCGATGCCGTTGCCCAAAACCAATGACTGCGCGACGGAATGATCTTGTAGAAGCTTGCAACCGGTCTCGATCTGTTCGATGGCGAACGAAAAATCTTTTACCATGAATTCCGTGTCGCCCCAGTTGGTCGCGTAGCCCAAGTGGGTGCCGTTTCCGTAGAAGGGGCGCATCTGCGAGCAAAGCACTTCCGCTCCGTCGGGCCCGCGCCACAGGAATTCGACGTCGAGCTTGGTGGCCTCCTGATCGATACCACGAAAGAACATGAAGGAGTCCATGCCAAATCCACGCAGAAGTTGCGGAAGCTGCGCGATGTGTCCGAATGGGTCGGGCACGTAGCCCACGCCCATGGTGTGGCCAAACGCGTCGCTGATCTTCCGCCCCAGCATGAGATTGCGGATGAGCGATTCCGGGCTAACCAAAAATTCGTCCGGCAGAACGTACCACGGGCCGACGTATAGACGACGCGCATGAATGAGCCTGCGCAAGCGATCGCGGTTGTGCGGACGGATTTCGAGGTAGTCGTTCAGCGCGATGGCCTGTCCGTCGAGCGTAAAACTTGTGAACGACGGGTCGGTTTCCAACGTACGCACAAGCCCATCGATCATCGTGACCAGCCGCAAACGAAACTCCTCGAACGGCACGTACCACGCACGGTCCCAGTGCGTATGCGGAACAACAAACACCTTGCGTTTTTTCGGCATGAAATCGGCTCTCCTCCATCCCTCTTTCTCTGTGAACTCAGCGACCCCTGCGAACTCTGCGTTCAAGATCCAACGCAGAGGTGTAAAGATCCCAGAGGATAATCGCTTTCGCTCTAGCTATTTGATCCTTCTGTGCGTTTCACCCGTCATTTGGCCTCAAAGCGCATGGTAATGTGCACGGTTCGCTTTGGCGCTGCGGGAAAGCCCAACGCTATGCGCGACAAGACCCCTTCCTTCTTGTTTGCTCGGCATTCTTCTTCAAAGCTCTTGACCGCGAAAACGCCGTCGGAAGCTTCCAGCGCGAGACATCCCGTGGGTGACTCAATCCGGGCGACGGCTCCGTCGACTTTCACGCTCTGCCACGTCATGAAGGCTTCCTCGATACTGACGCCGGGCTCGGTGATATCGAACGAGTCCAGAAACGTAATCGTGCCATCGTCGTTCATCGTCATCGTACGCGTTGCTTCCTTCAACTCTTTAACTTGGTACGGCGCTGCGAAATCGATTCGAACAGACTTATCTCCCGCAGAGGTCATTGCGCCGCAACGCTCTTTCCCGTCAGATTGTTCCTTTCCGTCGATTAACGGAACGCTGTGCCCAAAGGAACGGGTGAAAATGTTCTCGTAACGATGCTCGTCAAAATAAGAGCGCTGATACAGACCGGTTCCCGGATCGCAAAGATACGTTTCGCCGCCTGCGCTCACGATGAAACTGCCAACGTCATTGTGGTTGTGAGACTCGGCATTATGCCCGGCTTTCACCACAAGCACGATCGGCGCGCCCTCCGCATCTCCCACAATGCGGCACAACCCCGACGCGGGGAGCATCACATCCTCCAACTGCGCAGATTTCGGCAACGAACCATCCCACCACAAAAGCCCTCGAAAATTCGACCAGCCACGCACTACTGTTCCCGCAAGGGGCAACAACTCTTTGACGCCTGTTTTGGACGCAAGCGCCGCCGCCACTGAGGGATCAAGAATTATGCTCGAACGGCTGTCTGCAAAACTTGCATAGTTGCGCCCGCCCAGGGACATTGCGAGCGGATAGCGCGCAATCTTCTCCATCTTGGGATTCAACAGCAAGTCGATCTCCCCCTCGGTCCTTACGCTCAGCATCTGGGAAAATGCGACAAGATGCAGGAGACCATAGCCCCAATAGCCCACCCCTTCCAAACAACCGCCGTCGCTTTCAAAACCATTGTCGATATACCGATTCAACTCGCCGATGACAATCGACAAAATCTCTGCCTGTCGCTTGGGATCTTTTTCAAATACAAGGGCTGCCTGACCAATGGAACCCGAACAGACGCCCGTCCAATTGTTGATGCCCCGATGCCACCAATGAATATCACTGTCATAATGCGCTAAATAATTTGTGAATATGCGCTTATCGACTTCAAATCGCATGCGTTCGCGAACTTCTTCCGGAATTCGATCGCCGAGCAGCAACGAGATATCCGCCAGCAACGCTCCTGTTTCCGCGTTAAAGAGATCGATATTCCAACTCGGCCCTTCATGCGCCGGCAACACCCACGTGGTTTCCTCGCAAATAGCCCATATCAGATCGCAAACACGATCGAGGTGAGCGTCCGATGGCTCAAACCATTCCCAAAAACTGGCGCGCTCCAATCGGTCTCGCCGCCCGAAATAGGCGCGCTGAAAGGCGTCCCGATCACCTGTTCGCTTGTAGATGCGATAAAGCGTATAGGTAAGAGGGGGCGTATCGCCCGGGTCTTGTTGCGCCCACTCGTATAAATCCTTTCCACGGGGAGTCTGGCGAATCGCCTCGGGGCTGGCCTGGGCCAGCTCGGGAAAAAGGGAACGAGTCTTGTGTCGCTCAAGTGTCGTATACGTCGAATGCGCGCTAGGTTCTTTCTCCATGGCATATGCCTCCGGCGCCATCGCCGCCCTCAGGGTGAAAACAAAAAACATAGCCAATAAACAACGATACATAAAGGCTCCTTCGCGGCGCGAAAACTTCCATCGCCACACACCGATTGTGAGAAGGACCGACTCCGAATTCACGGAATCTTCCAGGCGATTTTCACGTCACTGAAGTTTGTTCAGCACGCTTTCTTTGTAGCGATCCGCGTATACAGGACTCGTCTCGCGCATGTCCGGCGGATACTGCTCCTCTAGCACGCGCAGGCGCAACGCTCGCTGTTCCGTCGGGGGATGCGATGCGAAAATCGGAAGCGGATGGGCCTTGCCGGTTTTCAGTTCCATATTCATCATCTTTTCCATGAACGTGATCATCCCCGAAGGGTTGTATCCAGCGCGAAACAAGAACTCCATCCCAAGCGTATCCGCCTCGTCCTCATCGGATCTGCTGTATCGCGCGGAAATGCCTGCCCCCGCATATTGGCTCAGCAACTCCGCCAACAAACTGGGATTCTTGCCCAATGCGGCTTGCGTAATCACCGCAATGCCTAGCTGACGCGTCATCATGCGCCCATGATGCTGTGCAGCCACGTGGCCCATCTCATGCGCCATCACGCCCGCCAGTTCCGCCTCATTCTGGCAAAGCTTCATCAGACCCGTGTAGATGTACATATGCCCGCCCGGCAAGGCAAACGCGTTGATCGTCTCCGGAGCATCAATCACGGTGAACCGATACGGGACATCCTGTCGCGTCGCCACGCGAGCCAGACGTTTGCCGATATCGGCGACATAGGCCTGAATCGCAGGATTATCAAGCGGCTTCTCCTTCTTCTCGATCTCCGTAGCCATCTGGTTGCCAAGTCGGATTTCATCCTGGACACTCAGCACGTTTATCTTCGCGCCGAAGTCCGTAGTCACGCAACCGGTGAGAAACGAGACGAAAAATAGAACGCAAACGAAAGCAACACGAGACGCCGATGCGCAGGAAGATGAATGAGAGGTCTTATTGAAACCGGGACCTGTATCGAACTGATCTTCCACGACTCCCGGTTGCACCGGAACCACGTCACATGGTTGGTCGAAGAACATGCCCATATTCACCTCCCCCGAATAATCTCGCCCAATGCCTTCAACAAAGCGTCGGCCTCATCTTCCGTGCCAATCGAAATGCGCAGCGCATTATCGAGTCTACGCACGGGAAAATAGCGCACGAGGATAGCGCGGTCGCGGAGTTGTTCAAAAATCGCGCGCGCGTCAGGCGCGCCGCCCCACTGCGCCAAAAGAAAATTCGATTGCGACGGCGGCACGGCGAAGCCCATCGCGGTCAGCGCGATCCGCAAACGGTCGCGCGTCGCCCGGACCTTCGCGACGTTCGCGCGCATGTAGTCGTAGTCCTGCAACGCGGCGAGCCCCAGCGCCTGCGACACGGCGTTCATGTTGTACGAATCCTTGGTCTTCATGAACTCGGCGATGATCTCGGGCCGCGCAACTGCCGCGCCAATGCGGGCGCCTGCCAAGCTATAAGACTTGGAAAACGTGCGCATGACAATAGCGTTCTCGAAGCGCTTTGGGAAATCCATGCACGTATCGTCGGCAAAATCCGCGTACGCTTCGTCAATCACGACAATGCCATCGAAACTCTGGCACAGCCGCTCGACATCCGCAAGCGGCACGCATACGCCCGACGGCGAATTCGGGCGCGGCAGAAAACACAAACGCCCCTCGATTGCATAGAAAAACTCGGGCAGTTGAAACGCGTCATCCAGATCGACGAGCGTGCATTTTGCGCCGTGTAGCTGCGCGAGGGTTTCATACAAAATATACGTGGGGTACGTCGATATCACCGTATCGCCAGGGTCGACAAATGTCCGCATGACCATCGCCAGAAGCTCATCCATGCCATTGCCGGCGATGACCCACTCGGGGCCCTCGTAGCCATAGCGTTCGGCGCATGCTCTGCGGAATTCGAAGGACACGGGATCGGGGTATTTGCGCAACGCGTCGCCGCTCAGTCCGCGCAACGCATCGATCACGCGCGGCGAAGGAGGATAGGGGTTCTCGTTCGTGTTCAGTTTGATAATATTGGGAATCTTCGGTTGCTCGCCGGGGACATAGCCCTCGACATCGGCAAGCAATGCACGCTGATACTTCATAGTCGCAACTCCACGGCGCGTGCGTGCGCCGTCAACGATTCGGTTTCAGCCAATTTCGTGATGTCTGGCGCAGCCGCGGCCAGCCGCTCGCGCGAGTAGCCGATGATGCTCGTCACCTTGCGAAAATCCTCGACCGTCAGCGGCGAGGCAAACCGTGCGCGGCGCCCCGTCGGCAGGATGTGGTTCGGTCCGGCGTAATAGTCGCCGACGGACACCGGCGTCCCTGCGCCCAGCATCGCCGCGCCCGCGTTGCGCACCTTCTCGAAAGTCTTGTGTGGATACTCAACCTGCAAAGACAAGTGTTCCGGCGCAACCACGTTCGTCAGCTCAACGGCCTCGTCGATTGTGCGCGTGACAATCGTCAATCCCTGCGCCGCAATCGCCTTTTCGATAATCGCCGCGCGTGACAACGTTGGCGTCAGTTTCCGGATGCTCTCGTCCACGGCATTCGCGATGGTTTCCGACGTTGTGATGAGCGTCACCGCCGCCTCTTCATCGTGCTCGGCCTGACACAACAGTTCGATCGCGACAAAATCGGGATTTGCCTTCTCGTCCGCGAT
>ERZ795030.4615-NODE-4615-length-13401-cov-11.550652_pt1 | contig 13401 bp, 12 predicted proteins | sample MGYA00375122_ERZ795030 | MGnify/ENA primary metagenome ERZ795030 (study PRJEB30165, sample SAMN05720146) | activated sludge metagenome | isolation source: anaerobic digester from wastewater treatment plant | place: Japan | collected 2015-04-20 ...
TGCAGATGTCCATGCGTCGCGGTCGCTACTTCGCGCGCTTCCTGGAAGAGCATGGCGCACCGCCCGAGATCGTGGAGTATGCCCACGCCCATCTCGCGGATAGCAGTAATCTACGCTCTGAACAGGTATCATCAGTATTCGATATCATGGAGGAGTCGCTATGAGTGTGTACACGCCCGAACCTGCCGATCAGTCTACGCCGGCCATCGCTTGGGCCTGCGACAAGTGCCGCGAGGTCGTGTCGGCAGTAGGAACGGTGATAGTGGGAAAAGACGAGCAGCTGGAGCTGATCATGACAACTCTGGTCTCCGGCGGGCACCTTCTGCTCGAGGATGTGCCCGGAGTGGCCAAGACCCTGGCGGCGCAGGCCACCGCTCAAGCCCTCGGGCTGGACTTTCGCAGAATCCAGTTCGTCCCCGACCTACTTCCCGGCGACATCTCGGGCAGTTTCATCTACGACTCCCGCGCCGATTCGTTCAGGTTCAGAAAAGGGCCAATCTTCACTAACCTGATCCTGGCAGACGAGATCAACCGAGGGACGCCCAAGACTCAGTCTGCCCTGCTCGAAGCGATGCAGGAGCAGCAGGTCACCGTGGAAGGCCAGAGTTTCGCGTTGGACAAGCCATTCATGGTAATCGCCACTCAGAACCCGCTCGAGTTCGAAGGGACCTATCCACTTCCCGAGGCGCAGATCGACCGATTCCTGGCCCGAATGAGCATGGGTTACCCGTCGCCCGAGGCCGAGTGCGACATGCTGGCGCGCCGGCAGGCTAGGCAGGCAGACGCCGTGACACTCTCACCCGTCCTCAGCAAGCAAGACTTCCTCAAGATACAGCACGCCATCGAGACAATCCACGTAAACCCCGATATACACAGCTACATCGTGCAGATAGTCGCGAAGACGCGCGCCGACAACCGCGTGCAATTGGGCGCCTCGCCCCGCGGCAGCCTCGCCCTGTTCAAGCTGTCGAGATCGCGTGCCATGATGCAGGGGCGCGACTTCGTGACGCCCGACGATGTGAAGGCCGTAGCCGTGCCCGCGCTGGCTCACCGGGTGCTTCTCCGACCTGAGCTCTGGGCTGAGCGCATCTCGGGCGAAACGGTAGTTCGAGATGCGCTGGATGGAGTGCCGGTGCCCAAGGCGGAATGGAGGTGAGGTTGCTTGCACACGCGTGTGGCCGGTAAAGCCTATGTATACGTCGCCGTGTCGGGCGCGCTCGTGCTGGCCGCACTTGCGACCAGCAGAATCGAGCTGTTCATGCTGGCCACGCCCATCATCTTCCTACTGCTTTCACTGGCCTTCGAAGCGGGCGCGCCGGAGCCCAAATACACGGTAAGCACCCAACTCCAACGTGATCGGTGCTTCGAAGGCGACAGAGCAGAAGTGTGCGTGACTGTGTCGGCGGTATCCCGCGTCTCGCTGCTCAGCCTGCACATTATGTTGTGCGATGCAGACAACCACGTGCTCGCCTCGCGCCACTTCACACTGTCGCTTAAGCCAGGCGAAATGCGCAGCTTCCAGTTTGAGCTGGAGATGCCCATTCGAGGTGTGTTCTACGTGGGCGATGTGGTATCCCGCGCCTATTCTCCCTCAGGGCTGAAATCGTACCCCGACCGTGTATGGACCGGAGCGGAGTGCATCGTGTATCCCAGGCCCGATACGATCAGGGTAGACTGGAGCGCGTCGGCTCGTTCGCGGCAGCACGTGGGGGAATCCGCATCCCGGATGGCCGGCGACGGGCTGGAGGTGTCAGACGTCCGGCTGCACATGCCCGGCGATCCGGTTCGCCGTGTCAACTGGCGGGCGACCCAGAGGCACGGCCAGCTCTACATAAACGACAGCCTTCGCGATCGCAACATCGACGTAGTGATAGTAGTAGACGGCCTGGCCGATGTGGGGAAGTCGCCACACTCCTACCTAGACTGTGCCTGCCGGGCCGCCGCCACAGTCGCGCTGGCCTTCCTCCGAAGCCGCGACAGAGTTGGAGTAATCAGATATGCAGGCGCGGTAGACTGGGCAGTCCCGCGGGGCGGGCGCAATCAGCTCTACGCCATACTGGATCGCCTAGCTCGCGTACGTACCATTCAGAGTTTCGTTTCGCCGAACATGCGTCTGATTCCCCGAAGTGTGCTTCCCCCGGGATCGCTGGTGCTGGTCATCACGCCCCTGCTCGATGACCGGTCCATCCAGATGCTCCGAGGATTGGCCGCCCGCGGCTGCAACCTCATGGTACTCTACGTGTCTCCGATGGACCTGCTTGTGCTGGCAGGAACTCACGCAAGGCCATCAGGCGATGACGCCGCCCTGGCCGAGCGGTGGTGGAGGCTGAAGCATAGGAGTAAGGTCGCACAGCTCAGGTCGATGGGGCTTATGGTAGCTGAATGGGATGGGGTCAGCCCCCTGGGCGCCTGCCTCAGCAGCCATTTCGGCGCCCCGGGCTTTCGCGTGGGTCGGGAAGCCTGGCGTGGATCGGCAAGGGGGAGTGTGCTATGAAGACGACACGTACGGCCTGGCAACGGTCATGGAGGACCATTGCGGCACCGGTTGCAGTGTGCATCATGATTACCGGTTACGCTGCGCTGATGGCGCCCACGTTGTGGGCAGTTGCGGCTGCGTTTGCATCGATCGTCCTGTGTGCAGTGGGCGCCGCGGCGGGCGATTTCCGAATCGTCGGATGGAGCGGAGCTGCGGCCGCCGCTGCGTGTGCCGCCAGCCTCGTCGAGAACCGTCCCATCCACTGGGGAGAACCTACCCTAATGTGCGTCGGCGTCCTGGCCATGCTCGAAATCGGGCACATCGCCTGCATCGTTCGAACGCGCGAAGTGAATCCGTCATCGTTCGTTCACATCAACGTGAACGACCATGTAGCATTCATGACCCTGCTACCGCCCGTGGCTTTCCGCCTTGCGTCCTCGGGCGCCGCGTCGCTCGGGCTTACGCGTCTGTATCTGGCCTCCGCGATCTCCGGCGCGCTGCGTGATTCCGATACGTTTTTCGTGATGTTGCTGGGCGCCATTGTAGTGGGAGCGTGCATGTACTGGCTTGTGCGTGCTTCAATACAGGATTTCCGCTCATAATTGCGAATATGTTCATATGGCGCGTCATTCTGTGGAGTTTTTGGTCAGGCCAACCAATGGGGGGTCTGCTGTATGCAAGTCCTGAGCCCTGCTGATCGGCTTTACTCCGGCAATTCCGCTAGCCGCTCCGACTCTCTGCCACGCGAAACCGGCAGCTTCATGTCCGCACTGGCCAATATGACAGAAGCGGAAGTGTTCTTCCTTAGCCCGGATTTCGTCATATTGCTCGCAAATGATGCGGCGGCGACGGCATTGGGAGTCTCCAGAAGCCACCTGATAGGCCATAGGATTGACGAAGTGCTGCCCGAATTCTACAGCCATATTGAGATGATCAGCACTGAGCTGGAACGCACCGGCGCAGTATTCGTCGACCAGGATATGCAGGAAATGCGACAAGGCCAGCCGGTTTCGTGTGATACCTACATGATTCCCATGCGCGACATACTTGAGGATCTTCCTTTGGGTTGGTTAGTCGCCAGGGTGGATGCGACGCGGCGTGCCGGCCTGCGGCATGCTGTGGAAGCACTTCCCGTGCCCATTGCGGCGCTTCGCGTGCCCGAACTCACTATTGAGCTGGCCAGTTCACACTTCGCTGCGCTTGTGGCGCCATGGAAGTCGCTGCCCGCATTTGGGCTCGATCAGGTCAAGCAGGCAATAGGCATGTTGGCAAGCGCCGTGGTGCGAAGCGGAGAGTACATCAAATCTAGCACCTCGTGGCCGAGCGACGCCGGCAGCAGGTGCAGAATCGACTGGACGATCTACTGCTGCCCAGTTCAATGCCATGGCCGAGCGGGCCATGACGCCGAGACGGTCGTCATCTTTGCCCAGCAGGCGAAGGCACGCGCCTCGACGCTCCAAGGACTCGACACGGTGCGGAGGCTGGGGTTGGCTATAACTGACGGTACGGACATCCCATCCTTCCTGCACACCGCCATGTCAGCATGTGCATCGTTCCTCTCTGCAGCGTACTGCGCAGTCATCCAGCACGATCGCGTCGGCGGCCGGTTTGTGAGGCTGGCCGAGTCCAGCCCGCTGGGGCTGATTCCAGAGTCGGCTCCGGAGGAATGCTGTGGTAGCCTGGCCGAAATGATGCTATCAGAAGAGTCTTCCTGGCGCATAGTCCCGCTCGGCGGGAACGCAGAATTGGGTGCGTGCGAGCAGGCCGGGATCGAGACATGCGTCGCCTTCCCCATTGCAGTTAGTGGCAGATGCTACGGGCACCTAATAGCGGCACTGACCTATGACAGCACAAATCTGAACGCCAATGACCTGCGCCTGGCTGAATTGACGGCGCTCTACTGCGGCATTGCGCTGGAGCAAGAGCGAGCAGTCGGCGACTACGCGCAGCTCGAGGCGGCACAGCGGAACGCCGAAAGCGAAGCGATACAGAATGTCACGCTTCTAGGCGCGCTCATCGACAGTCTTGAGGACGGCGTAGTCATCGTTGATGCAGACAAATGTGTGATCCTGGCCAACAGAAGCGCTGCAACGTTCTTCGGAATGCCGCGAAACGAAATGCGCAGCCTCGACCAGATCCTCGCTCACACCCGACTGACGCAGATGAATGGAACGCCCCTTCCCACGGTCGACCGACCTGCGCACAGGCTGCTTCAGGGACTTCATGTACTCAAGGGCGACTACATGATGACGGCGCGCGATGGATCCTCTCGGGTGCTCGCTTTCAACGGTGGAGCGCTGAGGAATCCAGACGGCAGTATAGCGTTTTCCATTACAGTTGCGCATGACCGCACCGAACTCGTGCAGGCGGAGAAGGCCAGCCGGGACTACCTAAAGTTCGTCTCTCACGATCTGCGGTCGCCCCTCACCCTGATCTCGGCCAGGGCCCAGATGCTTGAAAGATCTGCCGAGCATCCCGATGGCGTACGCAGGAATGCCCAGGCCATCCTGCGATCCGTTCGGCAGATGAACTCCATGATATCCGACCTCACCGACTCTGTCCGCCTGGAGTTCGGTGGAGCCCTGTCCGTACGGCCTCGAACGGTTGACTTAGTGGCCCTCCTCAATGAGCTGATCGAACGGTGGAAGGACACACCCGAGGGAGATCGCATTGAAGCCTGCCTGCCCGTCTCAATGCCGCCTGTGCGCGCCGATGCCGACGGCGTTGAACGCATCCTAACGAACCTCATGTCCAACGCACTCAAGTACTCGCCGGATGAGGAAAAGATCACCGTCTCGGCGGCGGCTAACGACATGGAGGCAACCATCTCGGTCGCAGACTGCGGGCCTGGAATCCACCCTGAAGACGCCGGGCACCTGTTCGAGCGTTTCTTCCGCTCGGAGAGCGCGCGGAAGCACCACGATGGCCTGGGCCTCGGTCTACCGATATCCAAGGCACTCGCCGAAGCACAGGGCGGCCGCATCTGGGTAGAGACCGAGCTCGGTCGGGGCAGCGTCTTCTCATTCACCCTTCCCGTATCACCACCGGATTCTACGAGCGCTGAGGCATGAACCTCAACACCCGCCATGTCTAGTGAAGCTGGTAGTACCATCCATCAAAACGCCCAATTGTGCAAGAAGGAACAAATGTGCCGACGTCGTATATCCCATTGTTGCCGCAGTTGAGAGGGGGTGAAACACATGAGTATTCCGAAGTCAAAGCTAGTATTGCTTGCAGTTGCCATTCTGGTTGCGGCGTCGGCCGTCATGGCCGGGCTGGCCCCTGCAGTAGCAGAGGCTGAAGAGAGCTGTGTTGATTGCCACAGCAACAAAGACCTCCTCGTATCTCTGATCCCCGAGAAGGAAGAAGAGGCCGCAGAGACAGGAGAATCATGAGCGGGCCCGCCTCCCCCGGAGGGGGAGCCGTATGAGAAAGTCTTCGTAGATCCGTCTTTCCTCGGTACTACCCATGGCTACATCGGATGCACATCCTGCCATGGGGGCAACCCAGATGGCAAGACGATGGCAGCGGCACACGTCGGAGTCAACGCATCGCCGTCTAGCCTTGCTGAACAGAACTGCACCCCATGCCACGGCGATGTGGTGGCAACTTACAGCACAAGCCTACACGCTACAGTGCGCGGGATAGAGAACGGGCTCTGCTCTCTCACAGGAGAGGCCAATCGAGGCAAGGCCAAGGAAGCGTTTGACAAGTACTGCTTCAAATGCCATGCCACGTGCGGCACTTGCCATGTGTCCAAACCCGAGGCAGCCAACGGCGGGCTGATACAGGGGCACAAGTTCTTCGGCACACCCGACCAGGATTCCACCTGCAACGCATGCCACGGCGGTCGCGTTGCAAATGAGCTCAAAGGCGGAATCGAAGGATTCCCAGGCGACGTGCACTACGAGAAGCTCGGGTTTGATTGCCTGACATGCCACGATGGCAAGTCCTTCCACGGCGACGGTTCGGAGCCGGCAAACAGATACGAGGCGCCCAACAAACCCTCCTGCCTGAACTGCCACCCGGATGCCGAGTCCGGCAAAGGCACTGTGGAGGCCCACAATGCGCACCCGGAGGGTACGGTGGACTGCTATGTATGCCATGCGACGGTCAACAAGAGCTGCTACAACTGCCATGTGGGCGAGGGCGCCCAGTCCAAGGTGGACTTCAAAATCGGGCTGAACACGCGCGCCGACTGGCCGTACAAGTACTCGGTGGTAAGGCACATGCCTGCAGTCTCCACCATGCTGGATCCGTTCGAGCCCGGCCTGATGGATGACTACGACACTGTCCCAAACTGGAAGACAACCATGGCACACAACATCCAGCGGATTACTCCAAGGAACAAGACGTGCAAGTCGTGCCATAACAACAGCAAGGTGTTCCTTACCGAAGACCGACTAGTCCCTGGCGACTCTAAGGCCAGCGAGAATGTGGTCGTGCAGCAGTTGCCGCCCAAGTTCTAGCCGATAGGCCGCAGAGACATACCGAACAACAGATCTATTGAACTAAGGAGGGTTATGTGATGAAGAACACTATTGGAGCAGCGTTCGCAGCTGTGCTGATCCTGGCCATGTTCGCAGTCCCAACCTTCGCGGCTGAAGATGCCGTCGTCGACGCTGTAGACAATTTCGTGAGCAACCTGCCGTCCGACTGGTTCCAAATGAAGCCAGACGTCCTCTTGCAGAAGCTCGATCTGGGCGAGGAGATCTTCGTGCTTGACGTGCGCCGACCCGACGAATACGCCGCAGGCCACGTCGAGGGCGCCGTCAACATTCCCGTGCACGATCTGGCCAAGCATGTCGACGAACTGCCGGATGACCCCGACACCCTCATCGTGGTATACTGCCGCAGCGGAGTACGCTCCATGTTCGCCACCTCAGCCCTCCTCGTTCTGGGCTACAACAAGGTGTACAACATGCCCGGCGGCTTCATGGCCTGGCAGGATGCGAAGTATCCTGTAGAGAAGTAGACAAGTAAAGAAATCGATCTCCTGAGCAACGAAGCCCCTTTGCGGATCACGCAGGGGGCCTCGATTTTGCGGCTTCACCGTTTTCGGTCGACCGCCACAGAGATCGCCTGCCCAACCCATTGAATGGACTGCACCAACACGATGAGCACGACCACAGTGGCGATCATCACATCCGTGCGGAACCGCTGATAGCCGTATCGTATGGCCAGATCGCCCAAACCCCCGCCACCCACCGCCCCGGCCATCGCTGAGAAGCTGACAAGGCTCACAAGCGTCAGCGTAAACCCGAGCACCAGCGACGGAAGCGCCTCAGGAAACATCACCTTGAAGAGCACTTCCATCGGAGAGGCACCCATGACCAGCGCGGCCTCCACGACCCCTCGATCCACACCGCGCATGGAGCTTTCCACCACGCGGGCGGCAAACGGAATGGCCCCTATGGATAGCGGCACAATGGCCGCCTGCGTACCGATACTCGTTCCCACCAAGAGTCGCGTCAACGGGATGATTGCCACCATGAGCACTAGAAACGGCAGAGACCTGCCCACATTGACGATAGCCGACAGCACTTGGTCAATGCGGAAGATCCGATTGATCGGCCAGTCACGGCCTAACCCTGGGTCAGAAAAGAACACCAGCGCGGCTCCGACCAGAGTACCCAAAACTATGGAAATGCCGCCCGACACAGCCACCATCCATACCGTCTCTAGAAGCGCAGTCCTGAGCAATCGAAACAGCATCACAATCAACTCCACGAAAGCGTAGTGACCATTGCCTTGAGAATACGCGACGATGGGGTGCGCAGAACCTCCTGCGCAGGGCCCTTCTCGACTATCTGACCTTCGTCGATCACGACAAGCGAACCGCAAACTTGCTGCGTGATGCTGAGTTGGTGTGTGACAATGAGAACCGTCACCCCGAAATCCGCATTCACCTGCCGGATCAGCTCCAGTATCGACTGAGTGGTTATCGGATCCAGCGCCGAAGTCGGCTCATCACAGAGCAGAACATCGGGATTAGTCGCCAGAGCCCGCGCAATCCCCACCCGCTGCTGCTGACCTCCGGATAGCTTAGCTGGGTATGTATCGCGCTTGTCGGCCAGGCCCACCACGTCGAGGAGTTCCTCCGCTCTCCGCCTCGCTTCCCGGGCAGGCGTCCGCGCGATCTCCAGCGGGAACATGACATTGCCCAGCGCTGTGCGGTGCGAAAGCAGGTTGAAGTGCTGAAACACTACGCCCAGCCGACGCTGCGCCTGCCTCAGTTCCGCGCCCCTGAGTTTCGTGATGTCCACATCGCCGACGTAAATCGCGCCCCTATCGACACGTTCAAGACCCGTAATGCACCTAATCAGCGTGCTCTTGCCCGCGCCCGACAGCCCCACGATCCCGCATATGTCGCCTTGCTCAACTGCAAACGATACCCCGTTCAACGCAGGCGCGGCCTGCCCTGGATACTTCTTCGACACATCTTCAAGGCCGATCATCCGACAGACACCTCCTGGAAACCCCAAATGGGCCTCATACATGCCCTGGGCAGCAAAAAGCCCTCTCGCTCCTGGCTAAATGCCAGGGACGAGAGGACCTAAATCCTTCGTGGTACCACCCTGGTTCGCGCGCCCCTCGCGGGGAAACGCCTCGACAAGCGCGGCGGACGCGGGCCTTCGGCTTTGCTCATGTGCGCAACTACCTAATTCCACGACCGCGATGCTCCGGCGCTGTAACGGGCGCGCCCGTCCGCGCCTACTGATCCCCCCTTGCCGGCGTCGCTTCTACTAGCAACACGGCAACGGCTGGACTTTCGGGCGACCGCTCAGGGGCCATGTTCCTCGCGTTTCCAAAGCGCCGGCTCTCAGCCTGGGCCGGCTCTCTGTAGCCCGTACTCAGCGAGTACTCATCCCCGTCAATGCGTATGTCAATATGGCTGCTAAAGAGCATTTTGTGCTCTTGACAGCAACATTAGCACACAGGCCCTTCGTTGTCAACACACTCCGAATGCCTGCTCGCACTTCCACTTCGCGATGCCTACAAGAACTACACAGACCCGCGTAGCCCAGCTAGATGCATCACTCAAAGACCTGATGAAAACCACCTGGTAGTGGACGGACTACTTCACAGCCGTGATCATGGGGTCCAACTCAACCGGCGCGGGCATCTCCACGACCACTTGAACCAGCGGGCTCAGAAGATCCGTGACCCCTTCCAGGCTGGCAGGCCGATCCCGAGGCAGCATGTTGCCGAACAGTTCCCGCGCAAAGCGGCCCCCATTGTGGGTCGGCTGAACGACCGAGAACCCGATCTCCCTGAGCCACCTGACATATGTTGCACCCGATGGATGGCTCAGCGTGCACACCCAGGCTGCCGTGATCGCAGGGCGCAGGGCATCAAGCGCACCGGGCGTAACATGCTCGATGCCGACTGCACGCGCGCTTGCGCTGGCCCCGCCGGTCAGCGCAGATGCGACATCGCCGACGGGCATCGACAAGTCCAGCCCGTACTCATCGGCTTCTTCTTGCTCGATGTGCCTGTCGTAGATGATCAGCCTGCACGCCTCACCCATATCAAGCAGCCACACTTCCCGCTCCTTGCCGCCGCGATAATATGCAAGCCCCTCATAGTCCATGCGAAGACGCCCCCCTGGGCGCAACACTCGATAGATCTCCCGCAAGGCCTCCCGGGGGTCAGGCGTCTGCTCAATCGAAGAGGCCGCCATCACGCCGTCGAACAATCCATCGTCGAATGGGAGTGGGCCGGCGGCGGGAATGTGAACAAACCGGGCATTGGTGATGCCCATGCGCGCCGCGTTGCCCGCGCACACCTCCACCCGCCGGGCCGAGGCGTCAACCCCCACAACCTCTCCTGCGAACGGCGCGACGGGAAGCGATGGCCACCCATCGCCAGGGCCGAAGTCGAGCAGCCGAACGCCCTGCCCGCAAGTTGCGAATAGGTAGTCCAGGATGCGCCCTCGATCATCCCAGTGCCAGGCCTTTCCCGGCTCGAACTCCTTGTAGATCACCGGAAGGCCATACTCCGACTGCGACTCCATCGCATCGTAGAAGAACTTGTCAGACGTGCATCGCTCGGGCGCAAGGTGAGCTGTGATCCACTGGATAGCGTCCACCGTTCAGCCTCCTTGTTCAGCCACCGTGTTCAGCCACCGTGTTTGGTCCCATTCGGTTCCCGTATCGTGTGTCCCACTTCCCGGTTGACGATGAAACAGCCTTGTGGAGGGTGAGATCAGCAAAGAGTAGCCCGCCGCGCTCTGCGCTAAAGGAGAGCGCGAGCGCAGCGGGCTACATACAAGCTCCACCAACTGGGGTTGGGCAAGGCCAGCTCCACCCCATCAACCACCAACTGGGACAGTCGATATGGCAGTCTAGAGATAGCCCCTCTTGCCCAGCAGCCCCACCGCCGCATCCGTATCTTCCTGCGCGACCATGACAATCGGCCCGGTACATCCCATGCCGCTCTCGGCGTAGATCCCCGCGGCCCAGAGCGCCCGCACTGCGTCCTCCAGCTGCAGGATGTCGACGCCGGGAATCTCATGAGTGACTACCTTCGCTGCCGGAGGGACAATCCCTGCGCCCGGGTCAACTCCCCCATCAGCCCGCTGCACCTGCTGCCCCAGAGCTTCGCTCAACGACGGCCACCCCGCGCTCCGCGCCGCCGCGAACTCGGTCGCGGCCACGTGCCTTAGGTCGCCGCGCACTAGGTCGGCAGCGTACCGTATGGCTCCTGCCACGACAGGCGCACCCGAAGCCCGCGACAGGATCATGATTATCCGCTTGTAACCCTCGCCCACGCCAGGGCCGTATCCATAGCCGGACGCCTCGTAATCTCCCCCCGTCGTAAACGACGAGAACACCTTCATCAGCAGATTCCCCGTGAGGGTGTCGCACACCATCACATCGGGAACTCCCATGAGCAGATCGTTTCCGCGCATCACGGCCCCGCCATCGGCCCGCGCCGACTCGGCAAACCGCACGGCATACCCATTGCCGTCCAGCTTCCGCAGGGCCCGTTCCACCTGCCGCGCTCCGTCAACGTTGAGGATTCCCACACTGGGCCGGCTCACGCCGCACGCCTTGGCCGCCGCGATGCCGTACACAGCGTTCTTCACCATGTTCTCCACGCGATCAGTTCCAGACGTCCCTGTAGTGGTGGCGATGAACATTTCCCTGCCCCGCCCGGGCGTGACTACCCTACCTACAGTCGATACACCTATCGGAAACGTGTAGTGCATCGTCACACACGCATCAAGCTCACCGCCATCGAGAAGCTCCTCCATGCGGGCATGCTGCGTGGCCACATCTTCCGCCCATACCGCGTCAAGCCCCCGGCTCCGCGCATCCTCACAGCTCACCGGCCCCACCAGCACGATATCGATATCGCCGTACCCGCGCGCCGCGAGCTCGGCGCCTGTCACCATCTCCTCCGGCCCGTGCTCACTGCCGAGCACAGTCAGGCCCACACGCGGTCTACGTCCGAACCGGCCCGTCTCGAGCCCTTCGGCCATCTGGCGAAAGAGCTCGGCCACAGCCGCCATCCCGTTTGTCCTTGCACTGGCATCGCTACCCATAGGACCTACTCCTTCACGAGAGACTGAGCTACCTCGCGCAGTGCCTCCGCCATGATCTTGCGAAGCTCATCGCGGGACTCGACAGCAACCGCCCCGCACTGCTCGATCTGGGCCTTCTCCTCCGCCCTGTCCTCGTTCTTCTCGACCAAGAACGAAACCCCGTCGAACAGGTTGGTCATCCTTCCTAAGAAGAGCGAGCCCTTGCCGATGATCTGCGCACGCCTCATGCGACCGGCCATGATCTCATCTCGGAGGTAGCCGATGCTGGGCACGCCCGATGGCACGTGGCCCTGCGTTGGGGCAAAGCCCGGCAGCCCGTGCGCCGCAACGAACGAGTCGATATCGGTCCTCGCGATCTCTCCGCGCTTGACGGCAAGCGCCGCAATCATCTTGAAGTTGGCCTTGGGCACATCACCCGCGCCGGCCGACTCAGTGATCTCCGGGTTCTGCATCTCGGGCGAGTACTTGTCGACCTCGGTCAGCTTGAGCCCCACTCGCTCCAGCGGATCGAGCACGATCGCGGTCATGACCGCCTGCGGGGATGACCCCGACCCTATTGTGTGCCGGCCCACGGCGTCGGTTCGTATCACTGGGCTTACCCCGTCATTAGCCGACACCAGAATCGCAAAAGCGCCCAGCACGTCCTCAAGGAGCGGCAGGCCCTTCTTCACATGGTCACGTCCGTTCATACCCAGTTTGGCTGTGGCCCCGCCCGCCACGACGGCCACGTTACGAAACACACCCGACTGCACGAGGCTCGCCGCGTACACCATGGCGTGTGCGGGCGCAGCGCAGAAACCCCGAACATCGCTGCCGCTAGCGCCGGTACACCCGGCCATCTCGCCGATGGCCTTAGCGAAGTTGCCGCCGCCCCGCTGGTTCATGTCTCCGCATGCTTCCTCGGAGCATTCAACGATGTAGTCTATCTCCTGAGCGTCCAGGCCATTTAGCTTGATCAGATGCCGCAGGGCCAGAACGCCCGAGGCCTTGGTCGCCAAGTTCTCCACCATGACGTGAGCCGTCAGAGCCCGATCACGTTCATGCGCCGCCTTGATGCACCCAACCAGCCGATCGCCTACATAAAGCGGCTCAGCCCGCCCCCCGTCCAGCGTGGACCGGATCTGTGCAGCCGGTGTTCCCTCTCCCAGGCGTTCGGCGTCAGAGTCAGTCCATATCGGCGAATCCGGCATCTTCGCAGCGATCTCCTTGGCGAATGACTCCTCCAGGACTACCAGGCCAAAACTATCTACAATCTTCATAAGTCCGTAGAACTCATCCTCCGGCATAACCTCGCCCCACTTGCCGTAGCGCGAGGCGCCGCCGACGGGTCGCTCGAACCAAGGCCGGGTTACCTGCGCAAGCTCAGCCGGGGTCA
>ERZ795030.4622-NODE-4622-length-13395-cov-11.501349_pt1 | contig 13395 bp, 13 predicted proteins | sample MGYA00375122_ERZ795030 | MGnify/ENA primary metagenome ERZ795030 (study PRJEB30165, sample SAMN05720146) | activated sludge metagenome | isolation source: anaerobic digester from wastewater treatment plant | place: Japan | collected 2015-04-20 ...
TAGAAAGGAGGTGATCCATCCCCACGTTCCCGTAGGGATACCTTGTTACGACTTAACCCCAATCACTAGTCCTACCTTAGGCGGCTCCCTCCCTTACGGGTTAGGACACCGACTTCGAGTATTACCAGCTCTCATGGTTTGACGGGCGGTGTGTACAAGGCCCGGGAACGTATTCACCGTAGCATGGCTGATCTACGATTACTAGCAATTCCGACTTCATGGAGTCGAGTTGCAGACTCCAATCCGAACTGAGATCGGCTTTATGAGATTCGCTCAGCCTCGCGGCATTGCAGCTCTTTGTACCGACCATTGTAGCACGTGTGTCGCCCAGGACATAAAGGGCATGATGATTTGACGTCATCCCCACCTTCCTCCGGCTTACACCGGCAGTCTCCTTAAAGTCCCCAACTTAATGATGGTAACTAAGGACAAGGGTTGCGCTCGTTGGAGGACTTAACCTAACATCTCACGACACGAGCTGACGACAACCATGCACCACCTGTATGTTCTGTATATCCCTCTATTTCTAGAGTCTTAGAACTATGTCAAGCCCTGGTAAGGTTCTTCGCGTAGCTTCGAATTAAACCACATGCTCCACTGCTTGTGCGGGCCCCCGTCAATTCCTTTAAGTTTCAGTCTTGCGACCGTACTCCTCAGGCGGAGAACTTAATGCGTTAGCTTCAGCGCTGGGTTTCACCCCAACACTTAGTTCTCAGCGTTTACGGCGTGGACTACTAGGGTATCTAATCCTATTTGCTACCCACGCTTTCGTGACTGAGCGTCAGTATCGATCTAGTAAGCCGCCTTCGCCTCTGGTGTTCCTCCATATATCTACGCATTTCACCGCTACACATGGAATTCCGCTTACTTCTCTCGTACTCTAGCCATCCAGTTTCCAAAGCGGACAGTGGTTAAGCCACTGCATTTGACTTCAGACTTAAACGGCCGCCTGCTCACTCTTTACGCCCAATAATTCCGGATAACGCTTGCCACCTACGTATTACCGCGGCTGCTGGCACGTAGTTAGCCGTGGCTTTCTCATAAAGTACCGTCAAACAGCTAGCATTTCCTCTAGCTGCCGTTCTTCCCTTATAACAGAGCTTTACAATCCGAAGACCTTCATCACTCACGCGGCGTTGCTCGGTCAGGGTTTCCCCCATTGCCGAAAACTCCCTACTGCTGCCTCCCGTAGGAGTCTGGACCGTGTCTCAGTTCCAGTGTGGCCGATCACCCTCTCAGGTCGGCTACGCATCCTCGTCTTGGTGGGCTGTTATCTCACCAACTAGCTAATGCGCCGCAGGTCCATCAATCAGCGAGGCTTTAAAGGCCCCTTTTATGCTCCGAAGATGCCTTCGAAGCACGAATTCGGTATTAGCCAAAGTTTCCCTCGGTTATCCCCAACTGAAAGGCAGGTTACCTACGTGTTACTCACCCGTTCGCCACTAAGGTATTGCTACCTTCGTTCGACTTGCATGTATTAGGCACGCCGCCAGCGTTCATCCTGAGCCAGGATCAAACTCTCAAAAGTTTTTATCTAGTTCAAAATTATTATTCTGGTTTATTTGTATATTATTAAAAAATTGACGTTAATGTTGTTTGTACATCTGTTCAGTTTTCAAAGATCAGCTGCATGCTATACGCTAGTATAGGCCCTCTCGGGTCAAATCGCATGCTTAGATAATGTATCATTCATACTTATAAAGTGTCAAGAACAAAAACTTATTTTTCACGATTATTTACTTAGTAAGGAGGCCTACGCGACAATCCTGACGCTATCTACGGGAAATAACAAACTGACCAGCGCTCTTTTTTTATATAAAAAGACCAGCGCATGACGCCGGCCTTTGTTTGACGATTGATAAGAGTTTAGACAGCCTTTTTCCAAAGACCGTGTAAATTGCAATATTCGTAAGCGGCAACCGCTACTTCGCCTTCGACGAGACAAAAGGTGGCTTTGGGCTCTTGACCGGGCTCCAATTTCGTCCGGCGGATGCCGAGATTGGTCTCGAGATGAATCCACTGAATGAAGTGCTCAGGGAGCATCGGATGAGTGACGGAACCGACTTTGACGATGACTTTGTGACCTTCGACTTTGACTTCGGGGATGTGTTTCTCAAGGGCGACGTTTTCCTGAGTGTCGGCCTCGACTTCTTCCATCTCCTGTCCGCAGCAAATCATCGGCACGCCGCTATCGACAATCGACTCAACGAAATTACCACAGATGGGGCACATAAAGAATTTTGACATTTTGTTACCTCTCTTTTCCTAAAATATATTTTACCTTGTTTTAAAAGGTGTTTGAACAACAATAGTAAATTTTTTGTCTAGCGGCGGCTCACGCGCGAAAGAATCATGGCTATGCGCATGAACATGTAGATAAAGTCAATGTAGATATTAAAAGCGCAATACATGGCGAGATTTTTGCTCGCCTGACCGCTCTCGCTGATGCGGCGAATGCGCCACACATCAAAGGCGGTGATGAGCATGATGGCCCCGAACGAGGCAAATGTGACAATCCAGCCGAGTTGATCGCTTCCGATAAACCAGTTAATCAAAGATAAAAAGATTGAACCGATTAAAAGGCCCATGCCGACGATTAATAAACCTGAGAGGTTGACCTTTGAAAAATAGCCGACCGCGGCCATCGCGCCAAAGACGAGGCACGTCAGGCCAAAAGTCATGCCGATGAGATACCAATCCATCGTCAGTGTTAACGTCGAGAGTAAAATGCCCATCGTAATTGTGTATAGGGCAAAGGGAATAATCAGATTCCCGCCGCGGCGAAAGACGCCAAAAGTAATCCAGAAGATGAGGACGATTTGTAAAATCGAAGCCCCGATGATAAGTCCTAGATAAGTGTCGCTGGCGACATCGATGGGAATGACGCTCGTAAACAGATAGCCGGTCAGCAAGGCGACGGCTGCCGTAACTAAGAAGCCGATGGCGGCATAGCCAAAGACCGTGCCGAGAAATTTACTTCCCGTCGCGGATTGTACCTCTGGTTCATATGTCCGGTAATTATTCAATGTCTGCACCTCCTAAATCATGTTGTTGATCAGCTCTTTAAACGATTCAATACTGAGCGAGGCGCCGCCGACTAGGGCGCCATCGATATCGGCCGTCGAAAGATATGTTTTAATATTTTCCGGTTTGACGGAACCGCCGTAGAGAATGCGAATCTGTTCAGCGACTTCGCCATACTTTTCGCGCAGCAATCCGCGAATGTAAGAGCAGACGTCCTGAGCGATTTCTGAAGAAGCATTTCTTCCCGTGCCAATCGACCAAACGGGCTCATAGGCGACGACGACTTTGGCGGCATTTTCAGAGCTTATTTCACTAAAACCAGCTGATATTTGCTCTTTTATTACTTTTTTTGTTTCGTTTTTTTCAAATTGAGCCAGCGTTTCGCCGACGCAGTAGACGGGTGTCATCTCGTTGGCGAGAAGGGCTTTGATTTTGAGGTTGCAGCGCTCGCTTGTCTCATTATCATAAGTGCGCCGTTCGGAGTGGCCGATAATCGCCCAGGTAATATTAATTTCCTTAAGCATGGCAATCGAGATTTCACCGGTGTATGCCCCTGAGGGTTGATAGTGGACATTTTGTGAGGCGACGAGCAGATTAGGATTATATTTTTTAACAACTGGAAGAGAGAGATAAGCGGGGGCGACACCGATGTCGATGCCGTGTAGTTCAGCCAGGGCGGAAAGCGCCAGGGAGCCTAAAGCAAAGACCTTGGTTTCTTCGCGGGTCTTATTCATTTTCCAATTGCCAAGCAGGAGTTTTTTTCTCATGTCAATTACCTACTTTAAGATGTCGATGCCGGGCAGATGTCCGTCATTTTCAATCATTTCAAGAGAGGCGCCACCACCGGTGGAAACATGCGAGAAGGCATCTGAGAAGCCGAACTCTTTAACAGCTGCGGCCGAATCGCCACCACCGCAGACGGTGAAAGCGCTCTTCAATTTAGCGATAGCCTGGCAGACGGCAATCGTGCCGCCGGCAAAATCTTTTTGTTCAAAGACACCCATCGGACCATTCCAGAAAACCATCTTGGCTTTGCTGATTTCCTGTTGGAACAAAGCAGCGGTCTTGGGACCGATGTCCATGCCTTCCATCTCGCCGGGAATATTGGCGTCGTCGGTAACGATTTTTTGCGTCCAGCCTTCAAAGGCGTCAGTGGCGATTGAATCAAGGGGCAAAAGAATGCGGCCGTTTGCTTCTTCAAAGCACTTTTTGGCGTATTCTAGCTGATCATCTTCGCACGGCGACTTGCCGATGGTGCGACCTAAGGCTTTCGCGAACGTATAAGCCATCGCTCCGCCGATCAGAATCTTGTCGCATTTCTTAAGAAGTGAGTCGATAACTTTGATTTTATCGGAAACTTTAAAACCGCCGAGGATAGCGATGTAAGGGCGGTCGCCGTCTTTAACTTCGACACAGCGGGTCAGATTGCGGACTTCTTTTTCGACGAGATAGCCGATGGCGACCGGCTTGCCCTGAGCTTTGAGAATTTCCGGGACCCCGTATGTAGAAGCGTGGGCGCGGTGGGCGCTACCAAAGGCATCCATGACGAAAATATCGATGTTTTCAGCCCATTTCTTGGCGAGTTCAGGATCATTTTTTTCCTCGCCTTTTTCGTAGCGAGTATTTTCCATTAAAACGACTTCACCGGGTTCGACGACACCCATAAAAAACTTGGCTTTTTCGCCGGTTGTATCCGGGCAGAAAGCGACGGGTACGCGAAGGATTTCACCTAAGCGGGCTGCCACCGGGCGCAAGCTGTTTTTCTTCTTCTGCGCTTCGACGACTTCCGGCGCTTCCTTGTGTTTGATTTTGCCGAGGTGCGAAAGCAGGATGACTCTCGCGCCATGCGAGATGAGCATCTTGATTGTCGGGGCGGCTTGGACGATGCGGTTATCGTCGCGGATTTCGCCGTCCTTAAGAGGTACGTTAAAATCGACGCGGACTAAAACGCGCTTACCTTTGAGATCGCTTAATTGATCAATCGTGAGCATAATTATGCCTCCTTATAAACAAAAAGGTGCCTTTGCTAAAGCACCCTTTGTCAGCAACTTATTTTAAACCTAAAACCTTGGCCATTTCCTTGGCAATGCGCAAGTATTGGCAGGTATAGCTGTACTCGTTGTCGTACCAGGCGACGACTTTGACGAACTGCTGGCCGTCAGGATTGGTGAAGACCGCGGTTTGCGTGGCGTCGAAGATTGAGCCGGCTGTGGCGCCGATGATGTCGCTCGAGACGATTTCGTCCTCGGTATAAGCAAGGACGTCTTTGAGATAAGTGTCGGCCGCTTCTTTCATCGCCGCGTTGATTTCTTCGACGGTGACATCTTTATTAAGGAGCAGCGAGAGATCGACTAAGGAACCATCGATGACCGGAACGCGGAGGGCACCGCCTTGAAGGCGACCCTTGAGTTCGGGAATGACGAGGTTGATGGCTTTGGCGGCGCCGGTCGTCGTCGGAACGATGTTGGCGGCGGCAGCGCGGCCGCGGCGGCTGTTGCCTTTTTTAACTAAGTCGAGAGTTGTCTGGTCATTGGTATAGGCGTGGACGGTTGTCATGTAGCCGCCTTTAATACCGAATTTGTCGACGAGAACTTTGGCAACCGGAGCTAAGCAGTTGGTCGTGCAGGAAGCGCCGGAGATGACGGTCATGTCCTTTGTTAGTTTGCCTTCGTTAACGCCGTAGACGAAGGTCGGAGTCTCTTTATCGGCGGGAGCGGAGATGACGACACCTTTCGCACCACCTTCGGTAATATGAACGGCGGCATCGGCTTTACCTTTGAAACGGCCGGTGCACTCCAAGACGAGCTCGGCGCCGTAATCAGACCATTTGATCAGCTTGGGATCAGGCTGGCCGATAACAGGGATAGCTTTGCCCTTGTAAACAATTGCGTTTTTTTCGACATCGACGGTGATGTCATCGACACCGAAGCGCTTATGCGCGGTATCGTACTTGAGAAGATAGGCTAGTGAAGCCGCATCCGCCAAGTCATTGATGGCGACGACTTCGAATTCGCCGGTCTCGTATGCCCTTCTGAAGGCGAGACGGCCGATTCTTCCGAATCCATTTATAGCAACTTTGATTGACATCTATATGTCCTCCTTTTTTCTACCGCGTTTATTATATAAGAATTAGGTCGATTATTTAAGTAAAATCACTTTGTAAGCGTTTACGATTTTTTTATCTGAGACTCAGCAAAGGCATAAAACAAGAGTTTTATACATAAGGAAATGAGGTTATTCCGCGAAAGAGGGTCTCGAGATTAATTTCGAAGGCAAAGGCGATTTTTTCCAAAACCTTCAAGGAAGGATTGCGGCGCCCATTTTCTAAATCGGAGAGATAATTGCGGTTTAAGCTGGCGCGAAAGGCCATCTCCTCCTGATTCCAGCCGCGAGCCCGACGCAAAGCGGCAATTTTTTGTCCGAGCTGCAGATTAGTTTTCATCATCATCCCCTCGATAGCGCTTAGCGAGAACGCGGAGAGCGCGGAAGATATGATTGACATTTGATTTTGTCACGACTTTATCCATCTTCTCGCTGAGCATGGCAGCCAACTCTTCCATCGTCGCGTCTTCATTTTGCAAGCGAATTTCAGCCAGAAGGCGCTGCTTCTCATTAGCGAGATTTTTCACGCCGAGAATTTTGTCAATCGTCCGCAGGTCATCGAGCTGACGGGCCGCTGAAGTCAGCGTTTTCTCGTAATTGGCGGTGTCGAGATTTTGCAGGCGATTGCCAATGTTGGCAAATTCGCGGTCAATACGAATATTTTCGAATTCGAGACTTGAAGCCGTGGCACCCATCAAAATGAGAAAATCAGCGATCTGGTCGGACTTTTTAAGATAGATGACAATTTGCTCGCGCCGCTTGATGGTCTTGGGACTAAAGCTTCCGCCCTTGTATTTGGCGATTAACTTTAAAAACCATTTCGCGTAGTTTTCGTCATTGAGAGCGATCTCAAAGTGGTAGTTGGAACTGCGCGGGCTGTTGACCGAACCGGAGGCGAGAAAAGCGCCGGCTAAGTAACCGCCGATCATATCATCATTAAAGACGATATTCTTGGCAATTTTGCCTTCCAAAAAGGAAATTTCCAAATCGCCCATAATATATTCGGCTTCCTGATCGATGATGATGTTGTAAGTAATACGGCGTTTAAACTTCATTGTTTTCTCATAAGAGAAACGGATATTGATGCCATATATTTGCTGTATGATTTGATAGATGAATTTCGCTATTTTGGCGTTTTCGGTTTGTAAAAGAATCGCAACGCAGCGATTCTTGATTTCCATGCGACCGTTGACCTTGATGAACGCCGAGACTAAGGCGCGGAGACGCTCTTCGGTAAAAGGTTTGGTGACAATCTCTTCTTTAACTTTGCGGGTAAACGAAAGCGTCGGTCTCACTTTTTAAATTTTCCGATATCGCGGTGTAAGCAAAGGGTTCGGTAATTGGCGGCGTATTTACTGGCCAGATATTGCGCGATGACAACCGAGCGGTGCTGACCCCCGCTGCAGCCGATGCCGACGACAAAGAAATTACGGTCTTCGGCGCGGACCTTGGCGAGATAATAATCAAGGTATTTCTCAATATTTTTAATCAGTTCTTTGGCTTCTTTGTCTTCGAGGACGAACTTCTTGACGGGCTCATCGAGACCGGTCATGTCTTTTAATTCGCTAATCCAATAAGGATTAGGAACGATGCGGGTATCAAAAATCATCTCGACATCATTGGGCACGCCGTGCTTGAAGCCAAAGGAGACGAAACTAATCGTCAGGTTGCCGCTTTCCATGCCCTGTATGTTGGTAAAGATGAATTTGCGGAGTTCAGTCGCCGTCTTGCCGGTCGTATCGACATACATATCGACATCCTTTTTCAAGACATCCATGATTTTGCGGTCGCGTTCGAGGGAATCGGCGAGCGATAATCCGTGAGCTTGCGCCGGATGGATGTGGCGCGTCAAACGAAAGCGCGTCAATAATTCGGCTTCAGAAGCATCAAGAGCTAAGAAAGTGACGCGGAAATTGGTATTTTTACGAGCGGACTGAGCGGCTTTTAAAGCCTCATCAATAGCCACGACGACGACGGTTCGCCGATAGCGGACCGGATCATCTTCAAATGCTTTATAAAGCTTAGGAATAACGGAAAAAGGGACATTTTCGACGATGTAATAATCCATTTCTTCGAATGTCCTTACGGCAGTTGATTTTCCGGCTCCCGAGACGCCGGTCAAGATAATTAAGTCAATCATAAAAATACCTGTATATTAAATATAATAACACATGAGGTGACAAAAAATACCGAAATAACACTTATTTCCGTATCGTATGAAATTAAAAAGCGACAATTCGATTGCCGCTTAAAAAATGAGAATATTTTTATTTTTTGGCTTTGATGTAGCGGATGGCGCTGGTGGCCGCAATGCAGCCATCGCCGGCCGCTGTCACCAGCTGCCGAAGTTTCTTATCGGTCGTATCTCCGGCCGCCAATAAGCCGGGAACATTCGTTTCCATGTCCTTATTGACGACGAGATAGCCGTTGCGCGTCTCGACTTTCAGATTGGCGAGAAATTCCGTCAGCGTTTTTTGCCCGATATAAGGAAAGACGGCACTGACTTTAATTTCTTGTTCGTCATTGGTGTCTAGGTCCATGACGATGATGCTTTCGACGTGATCGTGACCTTTTATTGTCATAACATCGCTTTTAGCGATGAGATTGATGTTGCTGCGGCTCAGAACGTGCGAGAGTTTATCCGATTCGATTTCCTTGACGCTGGCTTTGCTAATCAAATGGACGGTTTGAGCGATTCCGGAGAGATATATCGCTTCTTCAAGAGCCGTATCAAGATAGCCGACGACCGCGACTTCTTTATTGCGATAGAGGGGGCCGTCACAAGTCGCGCAGTACGAGACGCCGCGATTAAGAAATTCCTTCTCGCCGGGAATGCCCAGCTGCTTTTCAATCGTTCCGGTCGCGATGATGACGACTTTCGCGCGAATCATGTGCTCTTCGGTCTCCACTAAAAAGAGTCCGTCATCTTGTTTTGTGACATTGATGACGCTTCCGTATTCGAGTTCGATATCGTTTTTAGTGGCCTGTTCCATAAGTTTATAGGCGAGTTCAGGTCCGCTGATGGCCTCAAAGCCCGGATAGTTGTAGATTTCACCGAGTTTGGCCAGTTTCCCGCCGAAGACATTGCGGTCGATGGCCATGACGCTTAAATTGCTGCGCTTGACATAAAGACCGGCTGTGATGCCGGCGATTCCGCCGCCGATGATGGCGACATCAATTTGTTTTTCCATGGTTAATCACCTCAAAGAATTCATTAAAAGAGTCGATATAATAGGTTGGTTTTGCTTCAGGAGGGAGAACGCGGGGGGTCCATGTGACCAAGGCGACATCGATTCCGGCATTTTGCGCGGTCAGATAATCGGTGAGCGTGTCGCCGACATATAAGACATCGCGCTTATCGTCAACAGCAAAATGTTTCATCGCTTGAAAAATGCCCTCTGGATTCGGTTTGGCTTCTTTTACATCGTCATGAGCGATTAAAAGGTCAAACACACCATCGAGGTCGATAAGTTTTAAAGTGTATTCAGCGGGATAGCGATGCTTGGATGTAACGATGCCGATTTTAATTCCGCGAGCGTGGAGTTTTTCGGCCAATTCACGCACAAAAGGAAAGGCTTTGGCAAATTTTTGATAATTTGGCAATGATATTCGCTGATACTCTTTAAAAGCGTAATCAAAAGTCAAATCAGGAAATTCTTTAGTCAATGTTTGGACAATCGGCGGACCGGAAAAGGTCAGCATATAGTCAATAGTCGGCATATAATCGGGGCGATAAAGACGATACATTTCAATAAAAGTCGCCACGATCATCCCATCGGTATCGGCGATGGTGCCGTCCATATCAAAAAGTACGAGTTTATACATGATTAATTACACCGTTTCGTAAGTCCGCGGTTCAAGATTCTTTTTCTTGCGAACAAAGTCGTAGACGTGGAAAGCGACGATGCCGAGGACGCCGACACCGATTAAAATGAACGAGGAAATCCACGACTGCCCATATTCAAAGTCTGCCGAGCGGAGCGGCTCCATAATTGCTCTTGTCGCGCCATACCAGATGAGATAAGCCATCGATAAATCGCCGAGCGAGAGCCATTTGCGTAGCCCCTTGCCCACCCCATAGGTAATCAGGAAGTAGCCGGCGAGATTACTGATCGATTCAATCAAGAATAGCGGCACATATATATTTCCGGCAGCGGCCGGTCCGTCTGTTGAACTAAAGGCCATGTTATTGGAAATAATCGACGGCAAGAAGCTCCACGACGAAGCCGCGACTTCCAAACCATGCACTTCAATATTGAAGAAATTGCCCCAGCGGCCGATGGCCTGGGCGATTAAAATAGCCGGGACGATGACGTCCATCGCCCAGCGAATGTTGACGTATTTGCGGCGCACGAGCATAAAAGTGACGCCGGCGATAATACCAAGAATCGCGCCGCCCATAATTGCCAAGCCACCATCCCACACTTGCAAGACGGCGAGGAAATCATTGGCGTATCGGTCGAATTCCAAAACATAGCAGTACCACAGACGGGCTCCGACTAACCCGGCCGGAAAGGCGACATAAAATGTCGAGTCAAGAATGCCGTGGCGTTTAAATTTTTTAAAAAAGAAGTGATCGCTGACGAAGTAGACGATGACGGCGCCGCTGACGATTAGAATGCCATAAAAAGCGACGGCAAACTGGGCCGTGCGATTAAAGGGATCAACAAATCCTTCGGTGAGCGAGATGCGGTTGACGAGCGGATAAGTCAGATAGTCGGCAATTCCTTCGGTGGCCAGCGCCAAAAAGATGATGATGACCGGGATGGCAATATACATGACGAGGCGAACTATTTTAAGAATGTTGGCTCCTAATGTCGGTTTGTAAAAATTTAGACCAAAAGCCGCATATAGCGATGATAATCCAAGGATGAAGACAAAACTTCCAATAAGGGCCATCGCGTATTCGCCTCCGCGAAGATTCCAACCCTTCGCAAGGATGAGTCCCAGCATCGCCAAAAAGGCAAAAAGCGCGGCGCCGCCGATCGCGGAGAAAATCTTGATTAAATCCTGACGCGATAATGATGTCGCGCTTTCATTTTTGACAATTTTCTTTAACGTTAGATGTAAAAAGATAAAAGCGGCAATGACGGCGATGAGGCTGATATATCCGAGTGCTTCCATGTTGATTACCTGTTTGAAAGAATAACATTATTGTTGTTGTTCAACAACTCAATTGTTTTTCCCTTTCAGAATGTTCGCCAAATAGTGGCCGGTGTAGGAATCGGGGCAGGCGGCAATTTCTTCAGGCGTGCCCTGAGCGATAATCTGACCACCGGCATCGCCGCCATCTTTGCCGATGTCGATGATATGATCGGCCACTTTAATCACATCGAGATTATGTTCGATTACCAGCACGGTGTCGCCGTTATCGACGATTTTCTGCAAAACGGCAATAAGCCGTTTGACATCATCGGTGTGCAAACCGGTCGTCGGTTCGTCGAGAATATATAAGGTTTTGCCGGTCGGGCGACGCTGCAATTCAAAAGCCAATTTGACGCGCTGGGCTTCGCCGCCGCTCAATGTCGTAGCCTGCTGGCCAAGTTTGATGTAACCTAAGCCGACATCAAATAGGGTCTGGAGTTTTCGCCGTATTTTGGGGCGGTTTTCAAAAAATGACAATGAATCTTCGACGGTCATTTCGAGCACTTCAAAGATATTTTTTCCTTTATAGGTTACTTGTAAAGTCTCTTCGTTATAACGCTTGCCATTGCACGAATCGCAGCGCACATAGACATCGGGCAAAAAGTTCATCGGAATCCGCGTGACGCCGGCTCCTTGGCAATTTTCGCAACGTCCGCCGATGACATTAAAAGAGAAGCGACCTTTATCAAATCCCCGGGCCCGCGCTTCAATCGTCTCGGCAAACAAGGCGCGAATGTCATCAAATACTTTCGTATAGGTCGCCGGATTGCTCCTGGGTGTGCGGCCGATGGGCTCTTGCGAAACATTGACGACCTTATCAATATTTTCTAAACCAAAAATATCATCGTGCTCACCCGGAAAATTATCGATGCCGTTAAGGCGTTTTTCAATCGCGCGATTAAGCGTCTGCGAGACGAGCGAAGATTTTCCGCTGCCAGAGACACCAGTGACGGCAATGAACTTACCTAAAGGAAAATCGACAGTAATATTTTTTAAGTTGTTGCAACGCGCTCCTTTGACAGTCACAAAGCGGCCATTGCCTTTTCTTCTTGCGGAGGGAACTTCGATTTTTTTGCGACCCGAGAGATAATCGCCGGTGATCGATTTTTTGTTGTCGATAATGGCCTTAAGATTTCCTTGCGCGACTATGTAGCCGCCGTGAATACCGGCGCCGGGCCCGATATCGACAATATGATCGGCGGAGCGAATCGTCTCCTCGTCGTGTTCGACGACGATTAAGGAGTTGCCTAAATCGCGCATCGATTTAAGCGTCGCCAGCAATTTGGCGTTATCTTTTTGATGAAGGCCGATGCTCGGCTCATCAAGAACATATAAGACGCCGGAAAGGCGGCTGCCGATCTGCGTGGCCAAACGAATTCTCTGGGCTTCACCGCCGCTGAGCGTCATCGACATGCGCGAAAGAGATAAATAATCGAGACCGACATCGCTTAAAAACTGCGTGCGATTGCGAATTTCTTTAATGACGAGCTGACCGATTTCTTTCTCGTTGGGCGTCAACACCTCATCGAGCTCAGCTATGTATTTAAGCAATTTTTTAATCGGCAAGGTCGTCACTTCATAAATATTGAGTTGATTGATGCGAACGGCGAGAACCTGATTATTCAACCGCGCTCCGTGGCACTCGGTGCATTCGCTGTCGCGCATATATATTTCGTAATAGTCGCGCATCATCGAGCTTGTCGTCTCGAGGTAGAGGCGATCTATTTTTGTTTTGATGCCCTCGATATAGCCAGAGCGATGATTTTTGTTGCCGCTGACGGATGTAATCACATAAGTAAAAGGCTTATCGCTTCCGTAAAAGACGATTTTCTTTTGATAATCGCTTAAGTTTTTAAAGGGTATGTTTAAATCGATTTTATATTGTTCGCATAAGTATTTAAACTCCTGCCAATCGATATTTTTACTGTAGACGACATTTTTGTAATAGCGAATCGCGCCTTGCATGATTGATAAATTATCATTCGGCACGAGCAAATCAAAAGCCGCCTCGCGATTAATGCCAAGTCCTTTGCATTTAGGACAGTAGCCAAGAGGAGCGTTAAATGAAAAGAGGCGCGGTTCGAGTTTCGGCACCGAAAAACCGCAGTATTTGCAGCTGTGATG
>ERZ795030.4641-NODE-4641-length-13340-cov-4.070681_pt1 | contig 13340 bp, 9 predicted proteins | sample MGYA00375122_ERZ795030 | MGnify/ENA primary metagenome ERZ795030 (study PRJEB30165, sample SAMN05720146) | activated sludge metagenome | isolation source: anaerobic digester from wastewater treatment plant | place: Japan | collected 2015-04-20 ...
AGTCTTTTTAATCAGAATATTCAGGGGTCAATCCCCTTTCTCTCCAGATAAAAGACATGTCCATCATCTTTTGGTTGATCTTGGATTAACACACATGCAAGCTACTGCACTTTTGTCTTTAGCATCTATTTTACTAATATGGATATCGATTGTATTACAACGATATAATGGTAAATTAACCGCATTTGTTATTCTTTCTGTTGGTTTTTTTGTGGTTTGCATTCCCAACATAATCAATCGTATCAAAGGTATTAAGAATAAAAATGAAAATTAAGTTTTTCGGATTTTTAGTTTTTCTTTCACTTGCGTTTACTTACTTAAATGCACAACAACCCTACAATGTAATTTTTAACCACTCTTACCAACATATTGAGCGTGATTTATATAATTCTGATTCACGCTTTCATACCGCCATAAAACCATATTTAAAAAATCAAACCGATACAATATCAAATTATGATAGTTTATTGCGGATTGAAACCACAAATAAAATTTGGGATATAATATTTAACAGAAGTCTGATAGAGAAAAAATACAAGCATTTTGAATTTAACATTGACCCCGCAATTAATCTCGAACTTGGATTTGATAACGAATATAACCAAAAAAGCTGGGTCAATACACGCGGAATATTTATCAGAGCTGGGATTGGAGACAATTTTGCTATGGGAACCCAATTTTTGGAAAATCAGGCTATGTTTAACGATTTGAGAAATGACAGGATAAAACAATTAACTCAAAGAATAATCCCGGGTCAAGGACTTTCAAAAATTTTTAAGCAAAAGCCAAATGGTTACGACTACTATTTTTCAGACGCCTACATCTCTTATAGCCCCTCGAAACACTTTAACTTTCAACTTGGTACAGGTAAAAACTTTTTTGGAGATGGATATCGTTCACTTTTGCTATCAGATAATTCTTTTAACTATCCGCATTTCAAAATCACCACAGATATTTGGCATATTAAATACGTAAACCTTTGGGCACAGTTTCAACACTTACGTGACAGCAGACCCGACGTAGCTGCAAACACGAAAAAATGGGGTGCTTTTCAGTATTTAAGCTGGAACGTTACAAAATGGCTAAACCTAAGCCTTTTTGAAGCTGTTATTTGGCGAGATCAAGATACAATAAGGGGACATCGCGGATTCGATATTCATTACGCTAATCCGGTAATATATCTGCGACCTGTTGAGTGGTGCGTCGGTTCGCCCGACAACGTTATAGTCGGAGCAGCAGGTAAGATTACCTTACTAAAAAAGACAGCTCTTTACGGACAATTAGTATTCGACGAATTTAAAATAAATGAACTAAGAAAAAGGAACGGTTGGCATGGTAATAAATGGGGTATTCAAGCCGGATTGAAATCTTACGACCTGTTTCATGTTAAACGATTAGATTTTCAAACCGAACTGAACGTGGTAAGACCATTTATGTATTCACACGATCCTGTTACTAATTACGCACACTTCAATCAACCCCTTGCACATCCATTAGGCTCGAATTTTGCCGAAGTTGTTACTTTCTTACGATACGGCTATAAACGCCTCTTTTTTGATGTTCAATTAATGTTTGCAAAACACGGAGCCGATACCGCAAACTTAAATTATGGAAACGACCTCTTTCTTCCCTATGGAACCGCCGCTCAACCTTATGGCAACAAGTTCTTCCAAGCCGAAGAGGTAAATTTAAAAATTGTAAACGCAACTGTCTCATTCTTAATTAATCCCGCTTACAACTTAAATGTTTACGCCGGAATAATTATACGCAACGAAACTTCGTCAGCAATTAACAAACAACAAAAATTAATTCTCTTCGGAATTAGAACTTCTCTACACAACTTCTACTGGGATTTTTAATGACATTCAATAAACATCAGGCACAAAATTTTGGTCCGTTATGGGTGGCCTAACGTATGCTCCATCATCTACTCGTTTTGGTAAAGTTATCGGTGACGGAGTTAAATCCTCATAATCAATTTGTTGCAAAAGATGATGAATACAATTAAGTCTTGCTCGTTTCTTATCATCGGCTGCCACTACATACCAAGGGGCTTGCTTAATGTCAGTATGAGCAAACATAGTGTCTTTGGCTTTTGAATATTCAATCCACCTATTTCGAGATTCAATATCCATTGGACTTAGTTTCCAGCGTTTTACGGGATCTTCATTTCTTGATTTAAACCTACGCTCTTGCTCTTCATCGCTGACTGAAAACCAATATTTTATTAACTTAATACCCGAGCGTACCAACATGCGCTCAAATTCGGGACAAGAACGCAAAAACTCAAGATATTCCTCCTCTGTACAAAAACCCATGACACGATCTACACCCGCTCTATTATACCAACTTCTGTCAAACAATACCATTTCCCCAGCTGCTGGCAAATGTTGAACATATCGTTGAAAATACCATTGTGTTTTCTCTTTTTCTGTTGGTATCCCTAAAGCAACTACCCTACAAAACCGAGGATTCAACCTCTGTACAATAGTGCTAATAGCCCCTCCTTTGCCCGCTGCATCGCGCCCTTCGAATATCACAACTACTTTAAGCTTCTTAGCTTTTACCCATTCCTGAAGCTTTATCATCTCTATTTGAAGCTTATAAAGCTCCTTTTCGTAGAATTTATTATCTATCTTTTTTTTATCGGTAACTACCTCATAGTGAAAATCGAGATTATTGTTACTCTCAGAAGCTTTTTTATGGTTTTTAGCTTCACCGTTTTTGTTCTTATTTTTTGGCATAACTCTAATGTTTTGATTAATGCCTACAATATACAACCTGATAGTGAAAAATAAACAATTTTTTATAAAAAAAACGGAGTAAACTCCGTTTTTTATTTTTAATTGACTGAAAGTCAAATAATTGTTAATTGTTAATTGTTAATTGCTTTTAAGGTACTTGTCAAACCAAGCAAAAAACTCCCTCTGCCAAAGAACTGCATTTTGTGGTCTAACAACAAAATGTGTCTCTTCGGGGAAGATTAGCAACCGTGCTTCTACGTTGTTTAAACGAGCGGCTGTAAATGCTTGAAGTGACTCTGTATATGGAATACGGAAATCGTATTCTCCGTGAATTATCAATATAGGTGTATCCCAATTGCTTGCAAAACGGTGTGGAGAGTTGGCGTATGAACGTTGTGCAACTTTATTGTCTTTCTCCCAGTATGCTCCGCCAAGGTCGTGATTTGGGAAGAAAGTTTCTTCGGTAGCACCGTAAAAGCTTTCAAAGTTAAACATTCCACAATGCGAGATAAAAGCCTTAAATCGTTTCTGGTGATGTCCAGCCAAATAGAAGACTGAATAACCGCCATAGCTCGCTCCCACGCAACCCAAACGATTTTCGTCAATGCACTCATCTTTTTTAATCTCATCAATAGCTGTTAAGTAATCCTGTATGTTTTGTCCAGAGTAGTCGCCAGATATTTGCGCAGTCCACTCTTGTCCAAACGATGGCACACCGCGGCGGTTTGGAGCAACAATAATGTAATCGTTAGCAGCCATAATCTGGAAATTCCAGCGAAATGAGAAGAACTGACTTACAGTACTTTGTGGACCCCCTTGGCAATAAAGCAGTGCTGGATATTTCTTAGATGAGTCAAATTTTGGGGGATAAATAACCCAAACGAGCATCTTTTTGCCGTCTGTAGTTGTTACCCAACGCTCTTCGGTTTTTCCCATTGCTATATGGTCGTAAATGGGCTTATTTGTAAAGGTAATTTGAGTCTCCGCTTTGTTCTCACGATTTACAGAGAAAATCTCGGTTGCCATGGCGTGGTTCATCTTTTTGCAAACAAGAGTATTGCTCGACACTATAACGCTTTGATAATCATGATGTCCCTCGGTATATTTTTCGATATTGCTACTTTCGATATTGATTGAATAAATGTGGTGTGTTCCTTTAGTTGGACTGACAAAATAGAGTGTCTTACTGTCTGAATCCCAAACCATATCTGAAACGTTTTGGTCGAAATTGGCTGTCAGATAAGTTGTTTCCGAGGTCTCTAAATTGAGAAGCATTAGTCGCTCTTTATCAGCCTCGTAACCGGGTGTCTCCATACTTTGCCAAGCCATATATTTGCCATCGGGCGAAAAGGTGGGGTATTTGTCGTATCCAAGGTTTTTTTCTGTCAAGTTTTTAGTCTCTTGGGTAGTGATGTCGTAAAGATAAATGTCTGAATTAGTGTTTGTTGCAAACTCAGATCCGGTATATTTTTTACAGGAATAAGCAATTGCTTTGCTGTCGGCTGTCCACGAAACGTCAGAAGCGTCGAAGAATGGAGACATTGGTGCGTCCCATGCTTCGTTGGGCATAATATCTTTTCCCTCTGTAACAACTGTGCTACCAAGCGGGGCAACAAATATGTGGCTGTAATATACATCGTTCCAGTGATCCCAGTGACGCGACATTAAGTCGGTGTAGATACGAGCGTTTGCTAATGGCAAATCGGGTTGAACGTCAGACAATTCTTCGCCAACCTTAACTTCGGCTGTGTAAAGAATTTGTTGTTTGTCGGGGGATATTTTGAAAGCATTTATACCACCTTTTACCTCTGTTATCTTTACAACACTGCTTGCGTTTATTGTCGATTTATACACCTGTGTTGAACCCTCGTGTGTGCTTATAAATGCAAATGTTTTATCATCAATCCATTGTGGGTCGAACTGCGAACCTGAAAGATTAACGGCTTTTTGTGCTTCTCCTCCGTTAACAGGAATTATAAAGAGAGATGTCCGACTTTTATTAGTTTCTAATTGATAATAAGTAATTGTGTAAAGTACATTTGTTCCGTCCGGTGAGAGTTGTACGCTACCAACACGACCAAACTTCCAAAGAATTTCGGGTGTAAGCACTCCTTTGGCTATTTCGGCTTCAGTAAGTTGAATATTGAATTCAAAGTCACTTTCGGCAGTCTTTTTTTGCTGTGGTTGACATGCTATTAATCCCATAATAGCAAGCAACAATGTGATTGTTAAATTTCTCATGTTAAAATCTTTATGCTTAAGGTTGTATAAAATTAAACTGTTATTTACGTGTAAGTTTTTCCAATGCGTCGAATGCCAAATCGAAGTTTGGCTCAATCTCCAAGGTTTTATCGTAATACTTTATTGCATTCTCCTTATCTCCAGATAGTTGATAGCTTAAACCCAATCTGTAAAATATTCTTGCCTCATAGGGATAATACTTGGCAGCTTTCTCGAAATATTTTATTGCATCTGCTTGTTGTCCAATATCTTGATATATATACCCAATATTAAAAAGAGGGTCTAAGGCTAAAGAGTCTATCTCGTTTAAAATTGCAAAATATTGATTCAGAGCCTGTTGCTCTCTTCCTGTCTCCTGATAATACATTCCAAGATTGTATCTCGGCTCAATATCGTGAGGTCTTAGGTTTATTGCATTGTTAAAGAAATCAATGGCAATATCCTCTCTTTCATTCGAATAGAGAAGACCAAGATAGTTTTGTGCTTCGTAAAACTTTGGGTCAATAGTAACTACTTTCATCAAATCTTCGATTGCACTTTTGCTATCTCCCTCAAGATCGCTAACCATAGCACGCATTAACAGTGCCTGAGTATTATTCTCCTCACTTTTAATAATCATGTTGAGTATATTTCTCGACATAATATACTCTTCTGTAATCATATAGAGGTTTGCCAATTTTAAATTAGCCTCTAAATGAGTAGGGTAGCGTTGTATAATTTTTGTTAAAGCCGTTTTTGCCATAACCACCTGACCACGCATAATCTCCATATCGGCACGTCTTAAAAGATATCCCATTTTATCGGGGGCAAGCCGGTTTGCAATTTCAATATCGTTAATTGCACTATCTAAATTTTGAAGTAAAAAATATGCGTTTGAACGTTCGCTAAAATATACGTCGTTTTGCGGGTCTTTTCTTATAAGAACTGTAAGGCTATCAATAGTTTTCTTAAATATCTGCGATGTAGAAATAGGTTTTTCTTCTGATACCTCCTTTTTAGGTTGCTTTGTCCCGCAAGAGCTTAGAAGAGATGCAAAAAACGATATTAATACTATCTGTGTTACTCTTTTCATCCGGAAACTATAAGTTATTCGATTTTTATTCATCAAGAGGAGCTGTCTCTAGGGCTTTTACAACTTTTTCCTCTATTTCTGCCTGTAGCTCAGGATTGTCGGTCAGCAGTTGTCTTACAGCTTCGCGTCCTTGTCCAAGTCGAGTCTCTCCGTAGCTAAACCACGAGCCTGCCTTTTTGATAATATCGAAATCGACACCTAAGTCAATTATCTCTCCGGTTTTGCAGATACCTTCGCCATATATGATATCGAACTCAGCTTTTTTGAACGGTGGAGCCATTTTGTTTTTCACCACTTTGGCGCGTGTACGGCTACCGCGTGCATCTTCTCCATCTTTTATTGCTGATATTCGTCTAACATCAACTCTAACCGAGGCGTAAAACTTAAGAGCGTTACCACCGGTTGTGGTTTCAGGGTTACCAAACATTATACCTATCTTCTCACGTAACTGGTTGATAAAGATACAAGTAGTGTTTGTTCTGCTGATATTTGCGGTCAACTTTCTGAGTGCTTGCGACATAAGTCGTGCATGTAAACCCATGCGTGAATCGCCCATTTCGCCCTCTATCTCAGCTTTTGGGGTAAGTGCTGCAACAGAGTCGATAACTATAATGTTTATTGAGCCGCTTCTGATTAATGAATCGGCTATCTCTAAAGCCTGTTCACCGTTATCGGGCTGCGATATATATAGCTGGTCTAACTTAATGCCTAAATTTTTTGCATAAACGCGGTCTAAAGCGTGTTCAGCATCAATAAAAGCAGCTAAACCGCCATTTTTTTGTGCTTCGGCAATAGCATGCAGGGCTAAAGTTGTTTTACCCGACGCTTCGGGACCGTAAATTTCTATAATTCTTCCGCAGGGGTAACCACCAATCCCAAGGGCTGCATTTAAGCCAACAGAACCTGATGATATTACAGGTACTTGTACGACAGAGGTATCATCAAGCTTCATTATGGTTCCTTTGCCGTATGTTTTCTCTATTTTATCAAGAGTAATTTTTAGAGCCTTTAGTTTTTCTTCGTTTACGCTCTGCTCTTCGGTTTTTTCTTTTGCCATATTGTTAAGTTATTTATTGTTTCTATTCGTTTTTAAATTTACTGATTTTGGTTTTGTCTGGTTGATTTTCTTAGCAACTATTTTGCTTCTTCCAACATCTTAAAGATTTGTGCTGTGTGGTTTTTAGTATCAACCTTGTTGATTATAAGTTTTATTTTACCCTCTTTATCAATTATATAAGTTTTGCGTAACACTCCTTCGTATGTTCTGCCATACATTTTCTTTTCGCCCCAGGCATTATAGGTTTTTAAAATCTTTTTTTCGGTGTCGGCAATTAGGTTAAATGCCAAATTGTGTTTTGCAATAAATTTTTGGTGAGATGTAGCAGAATCGGGGCTTACGCCGATAACCTCAAACCCTTGTTTTGTCAAACTTGCGTAATTGTCGTTTAAGTTACAAGCTTCGGCTGTGCAACCAGAAGTATTATCTTTTGGATAGAAGTAAAGAATTAAATCTTTGCCGGCAAAATCGCTAAGTTTAATTGTTTTGCCATCTTGGTTTATTCCTTCAAAATTTGGTGCTTTTTGACCTATTTCAAGAGTTTTCATATTTGTATTATATTATTGATTACTATGTGAATAGCTATAAAAGATACAATATATATCCAAATAGCAAATTTAACTAACATATTTACGAATACAAAAAAAAGTAATAATCTTACTGAAATTTTTATGGTCACGTTGTTAGTTGTTTTGAACCATTAAGGCATTAAGAGTAGAGACGCCACAATGTGGCATCTCTACAATACCCTTATATTCAATTGTTAATTACTTTTTTCATTTCGTCAAGTTTAATGTACCACGATCCTCTTATTTAACCTTTTCTATTACTTAAACTTTTAAAGCTAAATTTCTAATTTTTAGCTATAAATATGAAAAAAACTTTTATATTTGTTAAATTAGATAATTTTTATGGAATGAACACGCCTATCTATATTTAAAATATAAAAACTTGATTGCAAAGCATGTTGGTTCTATTTAACCTTAAACTAAAAAAATCTAAGCGTATGGATAGATAAAAGATAAAATAGAAAATTTAAGAGCGTAAGCTTATATTCTTGCTATTGAAAATCGCCAAATTTTTAATTGCACACAAGGAAATAAGTGTTCGTTCACGCTTCGGCGTGGGTCGTACTTATTTGTGTGCAGGGTGTTTGGCGATACCTCAATAGCGGATAAGGTTTCAGTCCCACGCTTTTTTTATGTATTAATACCACATTAGGGGCTGGTGTGGAATTAATAAATATTTTTAACTATGAAAAAATTTAATTTTATTTTAGGTGTAGCATTAACTGCTACAATTGGTTTTGTTGGATGTGCTCCAAAAGCTTATGTAACACAGTACGCGCAAACCAGTCAGGCTCAACTCGCAAAGAACGTTGAAGCTTCACAAACAAAAGGAAATATTACCATTGAACTAACACCGCTCAGTGACAAGGAGTATGAAAAGACGTTTTACAAACAAAAAATTGATGTGCTTTACACACCGCTGTTGTCCACCGAAGTTAAGCAAAAAACAGAGGAGTACCTTTTTCAAGTTTATAGTGACCTTACCCCTTTTCAAGTTACTGTTATAAATAATACTCCACACATCCTGCGCATGGGAGCATCTAGAGTAATTTTTGTCGACCCAGATAGCGATGAGCCTGTATTTGCTTTGGATAAACTAGGGATTCTTCAGGACATTAAAGGTACATTTCCTGCCTATGAAGCGTTAATTAACAGAGTAAAAAAAGAATATCCATTAACTTCTGCTGAGATGATAGAGGCTGATGTAACAAAAGGTTTTACGGAAGTAATAAACAAACTTAAGTTTATAAACGGCTTTAATATGGAAATTATGCCAAGCATGAGGGCAACTGGCACATTAATATTCCCTGTCAAACCAGAAAAAGCAGCAGACGGTTTAATATCGTTTGTTGATATGGTCTCGAAAACTGACCCAGCAGGTAATCCAACTGAAAGAGTAAGATTTGACTATAAAACAGAGATTTTAAATCGCTATTGGAAAGTTGACCCTAATGCAAACCAATGGGTTGAAATACAAAAAGATGAGTACAATAAGGGTAAACAAAATCCACAACGCTACATTTACAACAAACAGACAAAAAAATGGGAACCTCAGAACTAAGTTTCTAAATATTAGTCTGAACTAAAATAGTTTAAACTATTTTTCATTTTTAATCAACGGTGGAAGAGGATTACGTAAGTGGTCCTCTTTTTTGTTCTTTTACTACTGTAATAGGCATAGTCTGAATTTTACTATTGCTTTTTCGAACTGTATTTACCTCTGCAAAATTTGAAGGGGCTACTATAAATTATAATTCTAAAATAGTATTAAACAAAAGATTAATAAAAGTTTAAATTTAGGCACACATAAAGGATATTTTTCACATCTTTGCTAAACAGCGTCACGTAAAATGTTTGAATTTACCGTATATACTTAGAACTGTAAACTTATAGTACTTATTTAGATAACACGTTTTAACATATTATAAATATTATTAATAGTATGAATTTCATGTATAACTTTAAATAAAAAATTATAATCCAATGAAAACAACCTTATTATACATGTTTGTTTTTTTAGCGACAAGCCTGTCAGCTATGTCCGATACTTTATCAGTACAGTCGTGGTTGGTCTCTCAACCACAGATAGTTAAAAAACCTATTTTTTCGGATACAAAAAACACGCAAAACGAAACATTTAAAAACGCTGATTTGCTAAAATACGACAATTTCGATATTCAAAGTATCACTCCTAAAGAGAACGAGTTGTTTAATCAAACGGGTGTGTGGTCGGTAAAAATTTTAACTGACAATACGCTTAATATTGTAAACAGCGATACAAGCGAAATAGGGGTCAGCTATGTAAGCACATATATTTGGATAGAGAGGTGGATGAAACTTAAATTGGAAATAAAAAGCCCCCAGATGATTCGCGCATGGTTAGATGATTCAGAAATAGGCACAAAGCAAACCACCGAATCAAATATCGAAAAACAGGGAAAGATTTCGAAAGAGTTAAAGCTTGAAAGAGGGAAGCACAAACTTATGATAAAAACTTTACATTTCCCTTCCGATTCATGCCAATGGTCAATCTCTGCATCAGTTATAATTGACAGCACTATAGCTCCTGAAAATATTAGAATTGAGACAGACCCAACGGACAGAAAAAATATTTCGCATATAATGCACGGAACAAGATGTTCAGGGATAAAATTGTCGCCCGATTCTAAATACTACTCTATATCCTACAGAACAACAAAGCCCGGAGGAGAAAATCCAGAGTCATGGACAGAAATAAAGCGCACTATCGATGACAACCTGATTTTCAGCTTTCAACACTCTAAAATTTCGCAACTACAGTGGTTGCCAAAATCAAATAAGTTGTCATATATTGTAAGTGTTGGCAAAGAAAAACATTTTTATATCTTTGATATTGAGAAGTTAACGTCTGAACGGCTGTTTGTTGAAACAAATGATATGGGTTGGTGTACATGGTCGCCAGATGAATCATATGTGATTTACAATATCACAGAAAAAGACGATTTTACTTATACAACTACTAAGAGAGTTGATGGAATGAGAGACCGTTTGCAGGGATATAGAGACCGATCGTTTATCCATAAATTTGATATTAAAACTTCAAGTAAAGAGCGTTTAACATTTGGAAATCAGAGTACATATATTAGCAGTATTAGTCCTGACAGTCGTTATTTGGCAATAAGCACAAGTTTTTCCGATTATACTGAGCGTCCCTATTCAAAACAACAAGTTTATATAATTGATCTTAAAACGCTAACAGTTGATACTTTATGGACAGATAAACGCTGGTCAGTTAGTGTTAGTTTTTCGCCAGACGGTAAAAAGTTGCTGTGTGCCGGAGGTCCTTCTGCATTTGGAGAGATAGGCGAAAACATAGGGGAATATAAAATAGCAAATAACTACGATACTCAGCTATATATTTACGATATTGAAACAAAAACAGTCGATCCTATAACTAAGGACTTTAACCCCTCGGTTGATAACGCAATATGGTCAAGCGCAGATAACAATATCTACATAAGCACTACAGATAAAGATAGTAAACGTATTTATAAATACGAAGTTAAGAATAAGAAATTCGTTCCCATAACTCAAGAAAATGAGTATGCTACTGGGTTTAATATGGCAAACAAGGCAACTGTAATATCTTATAAATCATCAAAAACAAACCTATATGGTTCTTACAGAATATTAGATTTAAAAAGCAACAAGTCAAAAATTGTCGAAGAGCTTGAAAAACAGAACTATAAAAATGTTGAGTTTGGCGAGGTTAAAGATTGGAATTTTGTATCTTCGCAGGGAGTAGAAATTAGCGGTCGATACTACCTGCCAATTGATTTTGACGCAACTAAAAAATATCCCGTAATTGTGTATTACTACGGCGGCACTACTCCCGTAGGCAGAGCCTTTGGCGGACGTTATCCGTTCAATTTGTGGGTTGGAGCGGGTTATATTGTTTATGTGCTGCAACCAAGCGGAGCTACAGGGTTTGGACAGGAGTTTTCTGCTGCTCACGTAAATAATTGGGGAATAACCGTGGCTGATGAAATAATTGAGGGTACTAAGAAATTCTTGGCGGCGCACTCTTTTGCAGACGAAAAACACGTTGGTTGTATCGGTGCTTCGTATGGAGGGTTTATGACCATGCTGCTAACAACTCGTACTGATATTTTTGCTGCAGCAATATCGCATGCCGGTATTAGCTCAATATCAAGTTATTGGGGTGTGGGAAATTGGGGATATGCGTACAGTGCCGAGGCAACAGCAGATAGTTATCCGTGGAATGCAAAAGATTTGTATGTTAACCAAAGCCCACTATTTAACGCCGACAAGGTAACAACACCTCTGCTTCTGCTTACTGGAGATAGTGATACAAATGTACCTCCAGGTGAAAGTATTCAGCTATATACAGCATTGAAAATTTTAGGAAAAGAGGTGGAATTAGTAACGGTAAAAGACGAAGATCATCATATTTTTGGATATAAGAACCGAATAGAGTGGCATAATACAATTATGGCGTGGTGGGATAAATATCTAAAAAATCAAGAAGAGTGGTGGAATGAATTGTACCCAACTAAAAATTATTAATTTTGGAGATATTAACGTAAAAACAAAACAACCCAATGTCGGACTTAGAAGATATCAAAAAGCCTATTGAGGCTGAACTTAAACTCTTTAATGAAATATTCAAGGATAATATACTTACCGACAGTGGGTTATTGCGTTCTGTTATTAATTATGTTTTAAAAAGTAAAGGGAAACAACTGCGCCCAATTATAGTTTTTCTTACAGCTGGAGCCTGCGGAAAAATTAACCCCAAAACGCATAATGCTGCAGCATTAATAGAACTAATGCACACAGCAACCCTAATCCACGACGATGTTGTTGACGATAGTATGTTCAGACGTAATGCCTTTAGCATAAGTGGATTATGGAAAAACAAAGTTGCCGTTCTCATAGGTGATTATCTTTTAGCGCGAGGACTGCTTTTAGCGGTTAAAAACAAGGAGTTTGACCTGTTAGAGGCTGTCTCCTCAGCCGTAGATGAGATGAGTCGCGGCGAGATTTTGCAAATCAAAAAGAGCAGACAGCTAAATATTACCGAAATAGAATATTTTGAAATTATTGAGAAAAAAACAGCTTCACTAATAGCTGCATGTGCAAAAATCGGAGCAGAGTCGGTTGGTGCAGACGAACAGACAGTTGCAAAAATGCACGAGTTTGGAATTAATTTAGGAATCGCATTTCAAATCAAGGACGACCTATTCGATTATAAATTAGACAACAAAACAGGCAAACCAGCCGGCAACGACCTGAAAGAACACAAACTAACTCTACCCTTGATTTTCACAAAAGAGCGAGCCAACTATAAAGAAAGACGGAAACTTCTAAAAATTATTAAATCGAAAAACCATTCGTATTCCCAAATAGCCAATCTTGTAGAGATAGTTTCAGACAAAGGCGGATTTGACTACACCGTACAACGCATGATAGATTATAAGAATCGGGCATTAGATTGCCTAAAGGTACTGCCTGATAATGAATACCGTACAGCTTTAAAACAGTTGGTTGAATTTGTTATTGATAGGGACAAGTGAAATAATAAGGAAAAAGGAGAAAGTCCACGGTCACTGAGTATTCTAAGTAAAAAACAAATTAAATTTAAGTTTTTTTCAAAA
>ERZ795030.4656-NODE-4656-length-13307-cov-5.098476_pt1 | contig 13307 bp, 9 predicted proteins | sample MGYA00375122_ERZ795030 | MGnify/ENA primary metagenome ERZ795030 (study PRJEB30165, sample SAMN05720146) | activated sludge metagenome | isolation source: anaerobic digester from wastewater treatment plant | place: Japan | collected 2015-04-20 ...
CGCCTCTGCCCTGAGCATCGGTCTTGAGTTTATAGACCACCAACGGCGCGCCCGGCGTGTTGGGGACGACCTCGAGCACGCCGTCGCCGTCGATGTCCCACGCACGCGTGGTTTCGACGTTGCCGCAGTGCGCGATGACGTGCTCGGGCCATTCCTTGCCCGTTTCGCCGGGGTTCTCGCGCCACCGAACCGTGTCGCCCCACCAACCGCCGGTGATAAAGTCTAGATTTCCATCGCCGTTCACGTCCATGGCAATGGTCGAAAAATCGTCGTAGTACTCATCCGCCGCCATCACCGGGCCGACCGGGTGCGCCTTCTTGAAATCGGGTCCCTGGTACCAGTATGCGCCCGAGACGATATCGAGCACGCCGTCGTTGTCGACATCGAACACCCCCGCCGATTCGTACCGTTGATCGGCGATCAAAACTTTGCGAAAAACCAGCGGCATATCCCCTCCTTTTCTCTGAAAGCATCTCGGTCATGCGCCAAGATTGCTTTTTTGGACGCCTCCCGCACGCCTGCATTTTTTGCTATACTGGCGCTTCGGACTCTAGAAGAAGCGACATTTTCCGACTCTAACGCCGCGATTGTAAATGTCAGGAATTGCTTTATGTTATCTGAAATTGCCCACCCCGGCTTTCTGTCATGCGACCACCTTTCCACGGTCCCGATCGCCGTGGACGCGCAGTGGCGCCTTCCGCCGCACGCACATCCTTTCCACGAAATGATCGTGGTGGCCCGCGGGCGCATGTGCGTTGAGATGCAGGGCGTCTCGTTACGCGCAGAGCCGGGGGACATTCTTTTCTATCCGGCCGACACCCTTCATGAAGAATGGGCGCAAGGGTCCACGCCTCTTTTGACGACTTGCCTGGCTTTCCGGTGGCAAGGGTGGACGCCGCGCCCGCCTTGCGTCGTCCGCGACCGGCTTGGGCGCCTGCAAGAGATGGCGGCCTGGCTTTGTGCGGAAAACGATGCCTATTTTTCCGAGGCACCCGCATTTCGGCAAATCCTGCTGGCGGCGATCTTGGCGGAATACGTGCGTTTGTCAGATGACACGGAACATGAGGTCGTCGATCGGGCCCGCGCCTATGTCCGCGCGCATCTCGATGCTTCGTTTTCGCTCGACGATCTCGCGGCGGCCGCGGGGCTGAGCAAATTCTACTTCGCGCGCGCCTACAAGGCTCTGACCGGGATGTCCCCTATGCGGGACGCCCGCCGCATCCGGATCGAAGAGGCGCGAAAACTCATTGTCACTACGTCGCTGGGGTTGAAACAGATCGCTCCACGCGTCGGACTTGGCAACGAATACCACCTCTCGCGCCTGTTGAAGAAACATCTCGGCGCGGGATCTCGTGAACTCCGGCAGCGTCCCCGCGCCTAATGGGCACGCGCCCGACTGTTGAAAAGATCAGGCGGCTATGCTACATTACGCTCCCGTTAGGGGACGGGGTCTTCCAAAACCTTTCGCTAACAAATCCGTTGCAGAAAAGCCCGTATCTCGCTTGTTTTGGGCATTTTGTATGTTTGGGGCCGATTGTCCGGTCCATGAGCTGAAGGATATGCGCCTGTATGGAACTCCCGAAAATTATGGCCGTTATCCCAGCTCGTTACGGCTCGTCTCGTTTTCCCGGCAAAGTGATTGCCCCCATAGCGGGTCGTCCTCTCGTGGCGCATGTCTATGACCAAACTCGCAAATCGAAACTTGTTTCGGACGTTGTGATCGCGACGGACGATGTCCGGGTGCGCGACGCGTTGGAGCCGCTCGGCATTCCCTCCGTAATGACGCGCCCGGATCATCCGAGCGGCACGGACCGGATCGCGGAGGTGGCGCGGCAAACGGATGCGGCTATTGTGGTGAATGTGCAGGGCGATGAGCCGCTCATCGATCCCCATACCATCGACGCCGCCATTCAGCCGTTGCTGGAAGACCCTGACGTTTCCATCGCCACGGCGCGGCGCCGCATCACGAATCCAGCGGACATCGATAACCCGAACGTCGTCAAGGTCGTGTGCGGGCTGAACGGACGGGCATTGTATTTTTCTCGGTGTCCCATTCCTCACGTGCGCGATGGCCAGGCGGCGTTGCCCTGCCACTGGCAGCATATCGGGTTGTATGCCTACCGGCGCGCGTTTCTCTTGGCATACGCCGCCATGCCGGTGACGCCGTTGGAAGAACTGGAGAAACTCGAGCAATTGCGCGCATTGGAGCGCGGCCACGCCATTGTTGTCGTGGATACGGACTATCAAAGCATCGGCGTCGACACGCCGGAAGACCTGGAACACGTGTCGAAACTCATCGCGGAAAGCCAACGGGGAGCGAGATAATGGCGAAGTATGTGTTTGTAACAGGTGGCGTGGTGTCCAGCGTTGGCAAAGGGGTTCTGGCGGCGAGTCTCGGGCTGTTGCTCGAAGCGCGCGGCCTGAAAGTGGCCATGATGAAGCTCGACCCCTATATCAACGTCGATCCCGGCACGATGAATCCCTACGAGCACGGCGAGGTCTTCGTCACCGACGATGGCGCGGAAACCGACCTCGATCTCGGCCATTACCAGCGTTTCACCCATTCGCGCCTATCCAAAAAAAGCAACATCACTTCGGGCAGCGTCTACCACGCGGTCATCGAGAAGGAACGCCGCGGCGAGTATCTCGGCAAAACGGTGCAGGTGATCCCGCACATCACGGACGAGATCAAGCTGCGCATCCGCATGTTGACCGCGGAGCCGGAAGACGAGGTTGACGTGGCCATTATCGAGATCGGCGGCACGGTCGGCGACATTGAGAGCTTGCCCTTCCTCGAGGCCATCCGGCAGTTTCAGTTGGATGTCGCGCCCGCGCCTTGTTGCAATATACACGTCACGCTGCTGCCGTTCATCGAAGCGGCGGGCGAACTCAAGACCAAGCCGACGCAGCACAGCGTCCGCGCCCTGCGCGACATCGGCATGCAGCCGCAGGTCGTCGTGTGTCGCACCGGGTCGCACGAACTCGGCGAGGATCAGGCGCGCAAGATCGCCATGTTCTGCAACGTCACGCCGGACGGCATCATCGGCGCGCCCGACGTTTCCCCGCTGTATGCGATTCCGCTCAGTCTCAAAAAGCAGAAACTCGACGACACCGTGTTGCGTTCGCTCGACATCGACGCCCCCGAGAGCGATCTGACGGAATGGACTCGTATCGTTGAGCGCTTGAAATCTCCCGCGCATACGCTTCGCATCGCAGCGGTAGGCAAATATACGGGTCACGACGACGCCTACAAGAGCATCAACGAGGCTTTTGTGCACGCGGGCATCGCCAACAACTGCAAGGTGCGCGTCGAGTGGGTCGATTCCGAACAGTTCGAGAACGGCGTTGATCCCGAGGAGTACCTCAAGTCCTACGACGGCGTTCTGATCGGTCCCGGCTTCGGATCTCGCGGCATCGAGGGCAAAATCAAAGCCGTCAACTACGTCCGCGTCACGGGAAAGCCTTTCTTGGGCATTTGCCTGGGCATGCAAATCGCCATGATCGAAATGGCCCGCAACACGTTGGGGCTTTCGGATGCGAATTCGACCGAATTCAACCCCGAAACGCCCGACCCCGTGATTTCCTTGTTGTCGGAACAGCGCGGCATTCGGGACATGGGAGGCACGATGCGTCTGGGGGCATACCGTTGCGAATTGCAGCCGGGCACAAAAGCCCGCGCGGCATACGACGCAGACGTCATTGAAGAGCGACATCGGCACAGGTACGAATTCAACAACCTGTATCGTGAACGTTTTGAGGCAGAGGCGGGGGTCGTGTTCAGCGGCATCAATCCGCGCACGGACCATGAGTTGGTGGAAGTGATCGAGCTACGCGACCATCCTTGGTTTTGCGCCTCCCAGTTTCATCCGGAGTTCAAGAGCACGCCGCTCAGACCGCAGCCCCTTTTCCGGGATTTCGTTAAAACGGCCTTGGCGCTCCAACAGTCCGCGCGCAAACCTTGAAAATGGGATATGGGCCCCTTAATCTCACTAGGGATGCAGAAGGGGCCAGTTCATGTCCAGCGATGACAAACGGCTGTTCCAAGTGGCGCTGTCGTACCGCCAAAAAGCGGCCTCTCTCCGAGAGACGCGCGCCGGGCGGCGTCACCTGCGCGCCGCACAATCCGTCCTGAAGAGCCTGCGCGGCCTTCAGCGCGACCGCTTGCGCACAATCGAACGCCAGATCCGCCGGGAAGGCAATGCACAGCTTGAGTTGAGCCGTCTCCTCACGACTGGACGAATGACCGCAGGCAGGGCGAACGAAGCGAGCCGACGCATCGCCGCGCAGATCGCGCGGCTGCACGACGAAGCCGCTTCGCGGCGTTTGCTCGTTCAGGCCGAATTTCCCGAGACTGTGGGCGGTTTCGTGGACAAGCCCTTGGATGCCTATGTGGAGGACTTTCCAGGGGCGGTCTATTCTGCAAGCACATTCATCGCGTGGGTTCTAATCGCCATGCCAGCGGCGATGGCCGCCAGCGTCTTGCTGCCTTGGCCGCTTCCCTCGCACGGTCTCTTTTCCCTTCTGGCCCTGCCGCGTCTGTTTGTCGATCCATTCGCGCCGGACTCGACCGCAACCGCCCCGCTTCTTTCGATCCTTGGTTTGCCGTATGCGTCGCTCCCCTTGTTGGCGCTGGCGGCGTTGCGCTATCCCGCCGCGCGGTATATGGGTTGGGGACTGCTGCTGTTGGGAGCGACCCTCGCTTGGATGAGTTGTCTGCCCGTGGGTGCGGCCGTATTGCACGCTCCCTCGATGCAGGACCATGCAGCGTTGTGGCGGCTGATTGGACTGGGGCCCATCGTCTATTGTGCAGGAGGCATCTCGATTGCTCTTGTCGGTGCGCAACGCATCCGATCCGTGCAGGGCGTCGTGCACACGACCCTTATCGGCGCGGCGGTCTTGACCGCCTGGGTCGCGGCGATTTTCGCCATCCCGCTCGTCCCTATGCTGTTGCCCGCTTCCCCAAGCGATCCCAAAATCGCCGCCTCGCTGCGCGATCCCGCGAGCGGCGCCATCTACGTGGAAATCCTGAACAACGACCGTCGTGCCATCACGCTGCGCACGGCGACTGCCAACGAGCGCGGCGCTCCTGGAATGATCGACGCACAGGTTTGGGTGTCCGAACTCGACTCGCAAGACTTCATACGGGTCTCAGACCCCTCGGCCTGTTGGATTTCCGCTGGAAACGCGGCGATCGCCCCATTGTCCTCGATCGCGATTGCGCCTCATGCCACGCAGCGCCTCGTGTTCGATGCGCGCCGGTTGCTGGAGAATGGATTGAATCCGGTGCGGGTGCGGCTGGCATTCACCCACGCATCCGGGCGGGAATTCGCGGCATTCGAGGCATCTCTTCCGGTCCGTCTCACCGCCATTCCCGACGCCGCCGAGAAAACGCGCGAACAAGGACGGGTTCGGACGCCGCCGCCCATGCCGCCGTTGAAGTCTCCCGCCGAAGCCTTGCCGGTTCCCATAGCGGAGGGTCCCGTCTCAAGCGCTCGAACGGACGAGGCGCTGCCACAGATTGTGGTGCATTATGCCGGAAGAGTGGGCGATCGCGTCTCTCTCACCGTGACCGTGCACCCAGAGGTGCGGCCCAAGCAAATTCTCGCCGCAGCGGGAGACGCCATCGAACAGGGGTGGAGCATCGCCGAAATTCGCAACCGGCCCGCCGAAGTGATCTTCGTTCATCAGACCACGCAGGAGACCGTCTCGCTCGCTCGCAACCAAACCATCTCGCTTCCGTTGCGTTGACGTCGGCGCGTCGGCCGCGATCAGCTTGGAGCGATGATTTCCTGAACCACATCCTTGGGCACGCGCGCAGTCCGGCCTTCGAAGTTGAGGTAATAGTAGACGTCTTCCTCAACCACACGATCCGCATACTGCGTAAGCTGGCTTTTGAACACCACGGTGAAGTATTTTTTGACCGGAGCGGGCTTGGACGCGATCGCGATTCGCGCTTTGCCGGGCGTCACGTCAATGCCGACCACTCCTTTCGTCTTGTATTCCTTCTGGTAGTGCAGCACGCGCTTGACGTATTCCTGCGTTTCTCGAATCGGGGGTATGCCGCCGTATTTTTTGACGGTCTCCGGACCCGAGTTGTAGGCCGCGAGGGAAAGCTTCATGTCGTTGTTGAAATAATTCAGCATTTTGGCAATGTACTGCGTGCCGCCGGCGATGTTCTGTGCGGGATCATAGATGTCCGCCACTCCCATTTCCGCCGCCGTGCCCGGCATCAACTGCATCAGACCGCGCGCGCCTGCCCGTGAAACGGCGTCACACACGAAGTTGCTCTCCACTTTGATGATGGCGTAGACCAAATGCTCGTCCAGCGAATACATCCGAGCATAATGTTGCACCAACGTCGAAAGATTGCCCGCCGAAATCTTGTCGCGTTCGCTAAGCGTTTTCAGGCGATTCGGCACAACGATGGGGTCGTAATGAATCGCGATCTCGACGTATTCGCGGGATTTGCGCAGATACTTTGACGGGTTGTCCGTAAAGGTGGGAACGCCGTTCTTGTCCTTGAAAATGCGGATGCGCTGTTCGGGGCGCGCGTTCGCGTAGGCTTTGGCTCGCTCGCGATTTTCCTGTTCGAGACGGACGCGTCGCTGCTGCAGCGCCTGCTCCCGGGATTCCGGCTCCATGCCGGAGGTGGCACGACCGTCCATGGCCACGCACCAGGACGCCGCCAACGCCCAGAGCAGCGCAAAACCCCAGATCCGCGCGTTCTTGCAATGCCGCCCTGACACCCGAGGTTCTCTCCCCGATATCCACATGTCAAGAGTATATCCAAACCTTCGTCATCAGGCAAGCCCTCGCATCGCGATTCATCCTCGAAAATGCGGCGACAACTGTCTGCGGGTTGCCGTTTTCAGGAGGCGGTGTTACACTCCGGATCGGGGCTCTATCGCTTCCTGCAATGAAATCGCTCAACGCTGAGTTTTTAGGAACGTGCGCGCGAACGGATAAGGAGGAGGATGCATGCCAGCCGATGTGCCGAGAGAGAGACGCCGTTTCCGACGCGTTTGCGTCGAGTTGCCGTTTGAATTCGAGTCGGTCGGTTTTTCCGGCGATCCGGGACGTTCCGTGCAGGCCCTGACAACCTCGCTATCGTGCGGCGGGGTCAGCTTCCGCTCCCCCGTCTCCCTCCCCATTCATGCGCATCTTCAGGCCAAGATTTCGCTGCCAAGCCCTCCTATCGAGATTCGAGCGCGGGGCGCCTTGGTCCGAATCATAGGCCCCGAGCAACCGGGCGAAGGTTTCGAATATGCCATTGAATTTGATCGCGTCGATGCGGCAGACGCTTTGGCCCAATTTGTCATGGCTATCGATGTGGCCCCCCTTCTCCAAAAAGCGATCGAGCTGGACGCGACCGTGCTGCATCTGTGCGGCGGGGCTCCCCCCATGGGCCGCGTTCGCCGCGAATTGTTCCCCATAGGCGAAACCCCTCTCGACGGGTTGCAGCTTGAATCCATGCTGTTGGGCATCCTCAACGAACGTCAGCGCAAGGACCTCTCACGAGATCGAAACCTCGATCTCCCCTTTTCCGTTCCAGAATTGGGCGCGTGGCGTGCGCACGTGCATTATCAACGGGGCCAGATCGAAGCGGCCTTTCGGCGGATCGAGCAGTATGTTCCCGCGATTGAAGAGTTGGGACTTCCCCCCGGCGTGCGCAATCTTGCCCGCTGCGCCAACGGGTTGGTCCTGGTCACGGGCCCTGCCCGTAGCGGCAAGAGCACGACCTTGGCAGCAATGATCGGCGTTATCAACGACGAGTTCAGAAAGATCATCGTCACTCTGGAAGACCCGATCTTGATTGCCCACCAGACTCGGCGCAGCATCATTAAACAGCGGGAATTGGGCGTCGATGCGCCCTCTTTTCTGGAAGGGATGCGTCAGGCTTTCCGGCAAGATCCCGATGTCATCGTTCTCGATGGCCTGAACGAGCCGGGCGCCCTGGAACTCGTCGTGCATGCGTCTGAGATGAACTGTTTGATGCTGGTCACGATGCCCGTCTCAAACGCCGTCGAGGCTCTTCACCGTCTTGTTTTGACATATCCGCGCGAGCAACGCGCCGTGGCGCTGCACATTTTGGCCTCCGGGATCCGGGGCATCATCACGCAGCGGCTCGTGCCGACGCGGGACGGCGCGGGCCACGCGTTGGCGAGCGAGGCGTTGATTCCCAACGACGCCATCCGCCACGCCATCCGCGCCGGCCAGTGGGATCATATCCCCAATCTGTTTGCGGCGATTCCTGGCGCTTACACCCTGGAACACAGTTTGAGAAATCTTTGCCAGCGCGGTGAAATCGAGATGGAGACGGCGCTCCGAGTGGCCAACGATCCCGATCTGTTGCGTCGTCTTTTTAGCGAGCACCGCACGTAAGCCAACCGCGCCTTCTCCAGAGCGCCGGACGTCTATCGCACGGATATGCCTTTGGCGGAAAAAAGATTGGGGAGTTGGGCGACGTCGACAAGGCTGGGATAGTCGCACAAGGCGCACATGGCGGTGCTGGTGACCGCGATGCCGGTCTCCACAACAGCGGCGATTGGGTTGAGACCTCCGAACACGATGAGGCCCACGCGTCCTTGGGTGACGGGAACATCGAGCAGGGGCTGGCCGGGGTTGCCCACGACCAGCACGCCGCCAAGGCCGACGCGATCGGCTTCGCTGATAAGTCGGCGAGCCTCTCCAAGGCAAGACATGGGGATCTCGCGGAAACTGGCGCCGACAAAGCCGGATCCGGTCTGGGCGGTTTGGGCAACGCTGGTCATGTGGCCCCGGATGAATATTTCGAGGGGATCAAGGGTTGTGCCATCGTAGGTAATGATTTGGACGAAACGTTTGGGCTGCCGCTTTTCTAGCTCGAGCAGTCCGCCGAAGCGGGATGTGGCAGCGATTCGGGCGCGCAACAGGAGACCGTTGATCGTGACGCTGCATACGGTTCCGATCGCGCAGCACCCTTTGGGCGTTTGAATGCCGCCAAGGCGTTCGCCCGGAAATGCAAGCGCGCACAGATGGCCCATGCCCAATCCGGCGCGAAAGACCTCGTCCATGGCGGCGAACGCGGCCCGAACGTCCGCCAGGGGGAAGGTCGTGATGTTCAGGATGACCTTGCCCTTGCGGGTGTGCGGATCGAAATCCATTTGATAGGCGAGTTCTTCAACGCGCGCCGCGATGAACCCTACCTTGTCCATGACGAGCGCGCGCTCGACCTCGCGAATGCCTGCGCTGGTGATGCGGCGTCCGCGCCGCCCAAGATTTTCCGTCCAGCCGAGGGCATCGGCCAAAGCCAGGTAATTCCGGATGGTGCGTTCGGTGAGCGGCGCGCCGGCAAGTTCGAGGTCGTGCGCTATCCGTTCGCTTCCCATGGGACTTTCGTCGCTGCGCAACACGCGCAGGATGCTCACCATTTTTCGCTGTGTTTTGATATCCATGCCAAACCCGCGCCGAATCATTTGGGCGCCCGCAGCGCAAAATCTGCGCGGCGCTGCAGGGTCCCGTCTGGCGATAAGGATAGCGCGTACGCTTTCATGGTTCAATACAACCGGAAAATTTGCCGTATCTTTGTTTGGGACGCGCCAACGTCTCTGCTGGGAGACGGTTCTTCGAGTGAAGGGCATTCGCGGGGATTTTCGGAAAATTCCGGCAATTTGCCGGAACAAAAAACCGTTTCCAAAGGGTCTTCACGATCTTGACAAGCATTTCCGCTGCCGGTACGCTTGCACGATACGGCTATATGCTGCCGCTTGCGTGAGTCGGCAGGGAAACTGGGGCACGCGCCGGAATTCCGGGCGATCCCCGAAACTGAATGAGGGAGTCTTGGCATGTCGTACATCACTGACGTAATGAGTCTGGTCGTCAAGCGCAATCCTGCGGAGCCTGAATTCCATCAGGCGGTGAAGGAGGTGCTCGATTCGCTGGCTCCGGTGCTCGAGCGGCATCCGGAATATCAGAAGCACCGCATTTTGGAGCGGCTGACGGAGCCGGAGCGCGTAATCATGTTCCGGGTTCCGTGGTTGGACGATCATGGAAACGTGCAGGTCAATCGCGGATTCCGCATTCAGTTCAACAGCGCCATTGGGCCGTACAAGGGCGGACTGCGGTTTCATCCCACGGTATATCTCGGCATTTTGAAATTTTTGGCGTTTGAGCAAATTTTCAAGAATGCCTTGACGACTCTTCCCATGGGCGGCGGCAAGGGCGGTTCGGATTTTGATCCGAAGGGAAAATCGAACAATGAGGTGATGCGGTTCTGTCAATCGTTCATGATCGAATTGGCCAAGCATGTCGGGGCGGACACGGACGTGCCCGCGGGCGATATTGGCGTTGGCGGACGTGAGATCGGGTTCCTGTTCGGTCAGTATAAACGTTTGCGCAACGAGTTCACGGGCGTGTTGACGGGCAAGGGTCTCAATTGGGGCGGTTCGCTGATTCGTCCCGAGGCCACGGGATATGGATGCGTGTATTTTGCGCAGAACATGCTGGAGGTCCGCGGCGATTCGATAGCGGGCAAAATCTGCGTCGTCAGCGGTTCCGGCAACGTGGCGCAGTACACCATCGAAAAGATCAATCAGCTTGGCGGCAAGGCTGTCACCCTTTCCGATTCGAACGGCACCATCCATGATCCAGCGGGCATCGACGAGGAAAAGCTGGCCTATATCATGGACCTCAAGAATGTGCGCCGCGGCCGCATTTCCGAGTATGCGAACAAGTTCTCGGGCGTAAAGTACATGGAAGGCGCGACGCCGTGGGGCGTGAAGTGCGATTGCGCGTTTCCGAGCGCGACGCAGAACGAGGTTTCTGGAAAAGACGCCGAGACGCTCGTGAAGAACGGTTGTTTCCTGGTGGGGGAGGGGGCGAACATGCCGACCGATCCTGATGGCGTCGAGGTTTTTCTGAAGAACAAGGTTCTGTACGCGCCGGGCAAGGCGGCCAATGCGGGCGGCGTGGCGGTGTCGGGCTTGGAAATGGCCCAGAATTCGCAGCATACCGCATGGACGCGCGAGGAAGTGGACAACCGGTTGCGCGACATCATGAAGGAAATTCATACGCAAGCGTACAAGGCTTCGGAGGAGTACGAGCAGACCGGCAACTACGTCACCGGCGCCAACATCGCCGGCTTTTCCAAGGTCGCCAACGCGATGTTGGATCAGGGGCTGGTGTAGACCGGATTACATCCGGCGACGCATGCAGGTCGCCGGGAAAATCGGGCTCGCTTCGGTGAATGGATAGAGACGGTCCCCTTTCCGCGGCGCGCGTCCTTGCTCCGTCAAAGAGGAAGGCGCGCAAGGCGGAAAGGGGATTTCTATTTTGGGAAAGGAGCCGACGCCTGCAATGATCGTGCGTGTGTTCTCTTGTAAGCGCGCGATCCCGCACGCTACAATACCTGAAATTGGCATGGAGAGACGGCCATGGTGGATGTTGAACTGCTCAAGCTGTTGGTGTGTCCTGACAACAAGACGGCCCTTGCTCTGGCGGACGATGCGCTGGTGGCGCGCATCAATGCCGCCATCCGCCAAGGCGGCGTAACGAATCGCGCAGGCGAGGCGGTTGACGCCCCGATTGAAGGCGGCTTGGTGCGCGAAGACGGCAAGTACCTTTATCCCATTCGCGACGACATCCCGGAAATGATCATCGACGAGGCCATTCCGTTGGATGCATTGGGCTGATATTCGCCAGCGGCTCTATTGCGGCGCGTTGGCGAACCGGAGATCCTTTTCGGGGTCCGCGAAAAGCAAACGGAAGGTCCAGCCGCCGACAATGTTGATGGGCTTCACGGTGACGTTGTTCCAGCCTTCGTGAAGGGGAAGCGCAACAAAAACGGGATCGCGGCGCGTGCGAAACACCCGACCATCCTCGATCATCTTCCCATTCACGAGAATTTGTCCGTAGTCGTCCACCCGGAACTGTGCGTATGCGATGCGAGCCGTCGGGCTGTACACATACGTCGAGGCATAGGTGAAGACCTTGAGCGGCAAGTCGGACAACGGCCCCAAGTCGACAATTGCCGAATCTTCTCTTTCCATCACGGGCAGAGCCCTCCACGTCAAGACGCGCCCGTTCTCGGCAAGCGATTCGTCCGGTTTGTATCCGCTTTCCGCAGGATGACTGACAAACAGCAACGGCCATTCGGATCGCGGATCGTCCGAGGGGACGTCGGACATATCCCCTGAGTCGTAAGGGGACGCAAGAACCATCCACTCGCGGGGCCAACGCAATGCCTCTTTGGGGAAGACCGGGACATTGCGCTCGGCTTGCCGGTAGAGCGACACCTCTTTATAGGTCACTTCCGTGGCGATTCGAGGCGCTGGCGTTAGTTGTGATTCGGGGACATGGAACGTCTGGACAACGGCCTGCTTTTCGCCCGGAAGCACTTCCAAAGAAAGGGCGGCGTCCTTTTCCGAAATGGGTTTCCAGGCGTCGCCAAATGGATGTTGCACGGCGAGTTGGAGTTTTACGACGCCCGGCAATTGGTTGACGACCGTTGTGACAAATCCCGTTTTCCATATGCCGTCGCCGACTTTCTCCGGCATCAAGGCCTCTTGCGTGACTAGGTTCCGCAAGGCCTTGAGGTTTGCTGTCGGGGCGATATTGGCGGGCCATGTGCGGCCTGCGCCAGGTTCTACAAGGGTAAGCTGGGCCTGGCTTCCCTCCACGGAAATCTGCGCCCAGGCCGGAAAGACGCCCAATTCAGGCGCCTTGGGGGGGGAGACTAGAGGCTTGTCGCCTTTGGTCGCGGTGACCACTAGGTATTGGCCTCCGTTGCGTTCCTCATATGTATTCCGATGAATATGGCCCGCAAAAACAGTGTGGGGCCGGGATGCCAGGGCCTGTTCGAGGATAGGCCATTCGGCGTTGGTATCGTCGAGCCAATGCGGCACATGCAGGAAGACAAAGGTATGACGCACGTTCGGGTGCTTGCGGATGGCGTCCAATGCGTAACGAATCTGCTCGTCTCCGAGGTATGCCGCAAAGTCCTTCCAATATTCCATGGTGTTGAGCATGATGAAGAGACAATCGCGATAGGTGAAAGAGTAGTAGGTGCGCCCCAGCGTCGCGCGCCACCATTCGAGCATGAAAGGATTCGAGATGTCGTGGTTGCCGGGAATAACGAACAAGGGGACTTCAAGCGCGCGAATGTGGCTGTTAAACTCCCCCCACTGCTCTTGGATGCGCCCGGCGTCAACGCTATCCCCTTGAATCATATCGCCGATCATCACCGCAAAATCGGGTTTCCACGCATTGATTTCCTGGAGCGCTTGATCGAACAGAGGCCAATCGCCCGGGGTGGCGCCGGTCTTGTCGCC
>ERZ795030.4661-NODE-4661-length-13287-cov-54.000076_pt1 | contig 13287 bp, 8 predicted proteins | sample MGYA00375122_ERZ795030 | MGnify/ENA primary metagenome ERZ795030 (study PRJEB30165, sample SAMN05720146) | activated sludge metagenome | isolation source: anaerobic digester from wastewater treatment plant | place: Japan | collected 2015-04-20 ...
TTACCGGAAGAGCTGATTCCGGAAAAAAAAGAGGAACTGCCACTTGAATGAAGTGGTTGAATCATCCCCTTTCGGGACAGCATTTCTATCTAAAATCAGCTGTTTTTTTTACCGGGCTGGCTATCGGACTGGATTCTTCCCTGCGTCAGCTTTTAATACAGCTGGTATTGATTTTGACTATTCTGATTTTTGAGCCAAAGTTATATCTTTCTCTGCTCAATGCCTTGAAAAAATTGCTGCCTTTTTTTGCCGGTTATTGGGTTTTTGCTACTCTTTTTGGTCAGGAATTTCTTACTACCGTGTTTTTCAGTGTCCAAATTTTATATCTGATAGCTGTTACGGTTTATGTGTTGGGAAATGTGAAAATGGAACAGATAGCAAGCCAAAGCAGATGGATAAGAAAATGGAAACCGGTAAATTCTTTGTTCTATTATCTCTTTGCTACAGTTTTCTTTACCAGGTCTTTTTTTGCCGAATACAGAAAGCTGAAATTGGTTAAAGAAAACAGTTTTTCTCTGGCTCAACTTTTGGATGTTTTAGCAAATGTATCTGCACTCTCTCCTCAAATTAGCAATTCAGTTACAAATATGCTAAAATTTGGAGGGGAAGAAAAAACCAGCAATCCTCAAGCTAACTATTTGGGTATCTTCTTCTTAGCCCTATTAGTTATAGTGCACGGCTTTTAAAAAGGTTGGCTATGGCAAGATACTTAATAAAAATATGTTATGATGGCACGGGATATTGCGGATGGCAAAAACAGAAAAACGGACTTGCCATTCAGGAAGTTATGGAAAAAACGCTGGAGATATTTGTCGGTAAAAAAACTTCCTTAATTGCTGCTGGAAGAACCGATGCAGGAGTTCATTCTTTAGGTCAATATGCTCATTTTGATTATAGCGGTTCAATGCAGGAAAAGCAATTGCTTTTGGCTTTTAACAGATATTTGCCTGATTCTATTAAAGTGCTGGATATAATGAAAGTTAGCCCTTGTTTAAATGCTCGTTACCAGGCTTATGAACGCAGTTATCGCTATCGTTTGGCTAAAGAAAAAACACCTTTTAACAGAAATTACAGCGGTTTCTTGCCCCACTTGCATTTAAACCTGGAGAAAATGCAATCTGCTATACAATACCTTTTAGGGAAACACGATTTTTCCACATTCGGGAAAAGCAATCCGGAAGTTCCCAATCGTATTTGTGAACTTAAACATGTAAGTATAAGCGAAACGGAACAATATTTTGTTTTTGATTTTACAGCTGACCGCTTTTTGCATAATATGGTTCGGAGAATTGTAGGAACTTTGGCTAATATATCACATTTGCATTTGCCTCAGGAAACGATTTTGGAAATATTGGAGAATAGATGCCCTCGCCAAAATTTAGTGATAACTGCTCCTGCATCAGGACTTTACCTGATGGATGTTAAATATCCGGCAAAGTTTCTTGACGAATCTTACAATCCTAATTTTGAGGAAAATGGGATGGAAAATACCCCTTTGCTACATTTAGTAAAATAAAAGGAAGAGGAAATAAAAATGAAATACAATATCCCGCGCGGAACTTTTGATATTCTGCCTGAAGATAGCTATAAATGGCAATTTTTACAGGATAGCTTTCGTAAAATGGCAACTTGTTTTGGTTATGAAGAAATAACTACTCCCATTTTTGAGGTAGCTGAACTCTTTGAACGCAGTTCCGGAGAAAGTTCTGATGTTGTCCAAAAAGAAATGTATCGTTTTCAGGATAAAAAAGGCAGGGAATTTGCTTTGCGTCCTGAAGGCACTGCTCCTGTGGTTCGTAGCTATGTAGAAAATCATCTAGATAAACTTTCTTCTCGTACAAAATTATTTTATTTGGGACCTATGTTTCGTTACGATCGTCCTCAGGCAGGAAGATACCGTCAATTTTATCAATACGGAATAGAATTTATCGGCAGTAACAATCCTTATTACGATGCAGAAGTGATAGCAGTTGCTTTTTTGTGGCTTAATAAATTGGGTTTGAATAACTTGCGTTTGGAAATTAATAGTGTGGGCTGTCCTGATTGTTCTGCTGTTTATGATAAGGCATTGCTGGAATATTATAGACCTTTTTTGCCTAAACTATGCCCTGATTGTGTGAAACGGTTGGAAACAAATCCCCGTCGTTTACTGGATTGCAAAGTTCCTTCCTGTATAGAATTTAGAAGGAATGCCCCTTCGCAAATGGATTATCTGGATGAGTCCTGTAAGAAACATTTTTCTGCAGTTTGTGACTACTTGCAAGCTATGAATATTCCTTATACTATCAATCCAAGAATAGTGCGCGGATTGGATTATTATACAAACACTGCTTTTGAAATTATCTATGAGGGCTTGGGCGCACAAAATTCCCTTGTTGGAGGTGGAAGATACAATGGTTTGATTGCACAAATCGGAGGGAAAACTATTCCTGCTATTGGTTTTGCCGGTGGTTTTGAACGCCTTCTTCTGGCTTTGGAAGAAGAGAAAATAGAACTTATAACACCTTCTAAACCGGATGCCTATCTTGTTTGCGTTGGAGACAATACGCGTCTGCATATTTTGCCTTATCTGAATGCCCTAAGAACTAAAGGGCTTATTGTGGATTACGATCCCGATAAAAGCTCTCTGAAAGCCCAATTAAAATCCGCCGATACCAGTGGAGCAAAATATGCTATAATCATCGGGGAAAATGAACTTGCCACTAATACAGTGAACCTTAAAAACCTGCAAACCGGTGAACAAATAGCTATTCCGATGGACGAGGAATACACTATCAACAAAATGAAGAATTAAATAGGTTGCCGAATTCCGATTCGGTAAAAGGTTTCAAGGATGTTTTTTTAGCGGTCTTTGACCTCTTTAGCAAATCGGAATTTGCCAACCCCTTACAGGTATTTGTTGATTTTGGATTCTATAAGGTTCTTTATTTCGTTCATTCTACTTTCGGTTAATGCTTCATAACGGGTAACAATTACAGGTGTGGTATTGGAAGCACGAATTAAACCCCAGCCATCAGGAAAAGTTATTCTGGCACCATCAATATCATTAACATCATAGCCCTCTTTTTGGAATTCTTCACAGACCTTTGCTACCACCTCAAACTTTTTCTCATCGGGACAATTGGTATGCAGTTCAGGAGTATTATAAAGTTTTGGCTGATCCGCTAAAAAAGTGCTGACCGGATTATGAGTTTGAGAAACAATTTCTACAAAACGGCAACTGACATAGATGGCATCATCAAAACCCAAATATCTATCTGCCAAAAAGATATGTCCACTCATTTCACCTGCAAATTCCACTCCCATTTCTTTCATAAACATTTTGATATTGGCATGACCTGTTTTATACATAATCGGTTCTCCGCCATACTTTTTGATGTCATTAAACAGATTCATACTGCATTTTACATCGGCAATAATCTTTTTCCCGGGGTTATGCTTCAAATAATCCCTGGCTAAGATATTCAGTATTTGGTCACCTAACAATAGCTTACCTTGTTCATCAATAACTCCGATTCTATCTGCATCGCCATCCAAACCAATGCCAAGTTCATATTTATTATCAACCACTGCCTTTGATAGCGCTTCCATATTTTTTGCTATTGTAGGATCGGGATGATGATTGGGAAAATCACCGTCGGGCTCACAAAACATATCTATCACCTCACAACCCAAAAGACGCAAAATGGTAGTTAAATAAGGACCACCAACTCCATTTCCTCCATCTACAATCACTTTTACCGGACGCTGAAGTTTGATACCATTAACGATATAGTCAATGTAAACATTGCCTATTTCGTTGTTTTTTACCAACTTTCCATTGCCAGTGGCAAAATCACCCTTTTGAATGATTTGTAGTACCTTTTGCAGTTCATCAGCATAAACACTGCTCAAGCCAAGATTTAATTTACAACCATTGTATTGAGAAGGATTATGACTTGCCGTAACCATTGCTCCTCCATCACTTTGCAGTTTCCAGATGGAAAAATACAAAACCGGAGTAGGAACAATGCCTAAGTCAATAATATCACAACCGGTTTCCAAGGCACCTTTGCTAAAGGCATTCATAAAAAGGGGAGTGGAATGTCTGGCATCTCCACCTAAGACAATACTTTTCAGACCCTTATTTCGCAAGTAGGTTCCAAAGCCCTTGCCAATCAGGTAATATGATTCTTCGTTCAGTTCTTCATTTACAATACCACGAATGTCGTATTGACGAAAGATTTCCGGTTTTATCATTGATAACTCCTTTTTCAGTTATTGATTATCTTTTGTAAGATAGGGATAATAGATTTTATGGCTAAAGCACGATGGGAAAGGCGGTTTTTTTCATCCGCATTCATTTCAGCGTAGGTTTTACCATTTACAGCAAAAATGCTGTCATAACCAAAACCGTTATTGCCACGCTCTTCTGTTGTTATTTCACCCTCTAATCTACCTTCTGTAACAGCAATAATGCCATCAGGAGCTGATAAAGCAACTGCTGTTTTAAAATATGCTTTCCGAATTTGGATGTCTTGTAGAAGCCGTAACACCTTTTGCCTATTATCAGAATAGCTGCAGGAATTTCCTGCAAAACGAGCTGACATAATTCCTGGTGCCCCATTTAAGGCCTCAATAAAAAGTCCTGTATCATCTGCCAAAGTAATTAGACCGCTATATTTTGCTGCTTCCAATGCTTTTTTCATTGCATTTTTTTGCAAGGTCTCCTGATCTTCCTCTGTAGGATAAAATCCGGGCAGTTCACGCAAAAAATGCAAACGGAGCTTTAAGGGATTTACCAATTCCTCCAATTCTTTCAGCTTATCAGGATTGTGAGTGGCAATTAATATATCCCGAATCATAAGCGTTTTAGCACATTTTTGATTTTCTGCAGTAGGTGTTTATCCAAAAATTGTTCTGCCACAGCGGTAATCTTTTTTAAGTGTTCCAAAACTTCACCTTCGCCACTCCAGTTATCGGAAAGAATTTTGGGATCAATTTCATTCAAAATCATATTGAGCGCCATCACAACAAGCACTAAATCATCTACCAGACCAATTACGGGAATAAAATCCGGAATAAGATCAACCGGCATCATAACATAAGCAACAACTCCGCCCATAATCATTTTTTGTTTTACAGGGACTCGTTTATCCAGTGCCAAACGACAAACTAAAATGAAGAAATCCGGTAACAGGAAAACATATTCACCCAATTTTCCACCCAGGGAACCCAATTGTTCTTTTGTCCAACCCCTAACTTTTTGTCTCAGGTTCTCATAAAATTTCAGTTTGGTGGAATCAATGTCGTCAATTATTTTATCCTTAATTTTTTCCTGTTCTTCCGCAGGGATTTCTCTGCCTTCAATAACATCGTCATCTTTCATAATAAACCTCCATCTGCCTATAATTTAATAGTAATATTGAAGTCAAGCAAATTATTTGAGGTAGAGATGTCAAGAAGTCAAAAGATTTGTGTAGTCGGAGCTTGCTGAAGCTTAGCATTTTTTCAAGTTCAGATATTTTGCGGAGGAACGGTGTCCCCTGACTACAAAAAAGCGGAGGAACGGTGTCCTCCGCTTATATATAAATTGTTTTCCAGGATTAATCGTTTAAAGCAGCTATAGCAGCAGCGACACGAGCAATAGGAACTCTATAAGGAGAACAGCTAACATAGTTCATTCCCACTAAGTGGCAAAATTCTACACTGCTTGGTTCTCCACCATGTTCTCCGCAAATTCCAACTTTTAAATCAGGTCTGGTTTTGCGTCCGCGTTCAGTTCCCATTTTCACTAATTGGCCTACACCTTCTCTGTCTATAATTTGGAAGGGGTCATGTTTCAGCAGATTTTTTTCCAAATACACGGGTAAAAACACGCCTGCATCGTCGCGGGAAAAACCAAATGTCATTTGAGTTAAATCATTTGTTCCAAAACTGAAAAACTCGGCATGTTCAGCAATCTTATCGGCAGTTAAGGCAGCGCGGGGAATTTCTATCATTGTTCCTACTAAGTAATCCACGCGATCCTGCTTTTCTGCAAAGACCTTTTCTGCTGTTTTGCGGATAATATCTTCCTGCATTTCAAATTCTTCAGCGGTGCTGGTAAGCGGAACCATAATTTCAGGTAATACACTAATTCCGCGTGCTTTAACAGCTAAAGCGGCTTCAATTATTGCACGAGTTTGCATTTCTGTAATTTCTGGATAGGTATTTCCCAAACGGCAACCTCTATGACCAAGCATAGGATTTACTTCATGTAACGAAGCAACGCGTGCTTTAACTTTTTCCAGAGGAATTCCCAGTTCTTCGGCAATATCCTTTTGAGCGGATTCTTCCTGAGGAACAAATTCATGCAAGGGGGGGTCTAAAAGACGGATAGTTACAGGAAATCCGTTCATAGCGGTATAAATGCCTTCAAAATCAGTTTTTTGCATAGGTAGTAATTTTGCCAATGCCTTTTTGCGTCCAGTTTCATCTTCCGCTAAAATCATTTCCCGCATTGCCTTAATTCTTTCGCCTTCAAAAAACATATGTTCCGTTCTACAAAGTCCAATTCCCTGAGCACCAAAATTTCTAGCAACGGTAGCATCTTTGGGAGTATCTGCATTGGTGCGGACTTTCATTTTGGTATATTTATCGGCAAGTTGCATAACAGCGCCAAAATCACCGCTAAGTTCAGGGTCTTGGGTATCTATTTTACCTTCTAAAATCTGTCCTGTAGAGCCATTTAAGGAAATCCAATCCCCTTCTTTATAGACCTTTCCATTCACTGTCATAGTTCTGGCTTTGTAATCAATTTGTAATGCCCCAGCTCCTGCCACACAACATTTTCCCATTCCTCTGGCAACAACAGCTGCATGAGAAGTCATACCTCCGCGAGCAGTTAGAATTCCTTGTGCAACTGCCATTCCGCGTAAATCCTCCGGGGAGGTCTCTTCTCTAACTAAAATAACTTTTTTCTTATCAGCAGCCCAGGCTTCTGCTTCGTCCGCAAAAAACACAATTTGTCCGGAAGCTGCTCCAGGAGAAGCAGGCAAACCATTAGCAATCACTTTTGCTTTTGCCAAACCTTCTTTTGTAAAGACGGGATGCAGAAGTTCATCCAATTTAGCAGGATCAATTCTTTTAAGAGCGGTTTTTTCATCAATCATACCTTCGCGGAGCATATCCATTGCGATTTTAATCATAGCAAGACCGGTTCTTTTGCCGGTTCGGGTTTGTAAGAGCCACAATTTTCCTTCCTGAATGGTAAATTCCATATCTTGCATATCGCGATAATGATTTTCTAACCTTTTCTGAATTTCAAAGAGCTCTTTATAGGTCTCGGGCATTGCTTCTTCCAGAGAAGGATATTTACTTAAGCGTTCTTCTTCACTGATACCGGCAAGTTTTGCCCAACGCTGAGAACCAATTTTTGTGATTTGCTGAGGAGTTCTGATTCCGGCAACAACATCTTCACCTTGAGCATTGATCAAATACTCTCCATTAAAAAGGTTTTCACCGGTAGCAGCATCACGAGTAAAAGCAACACCAGTAGCACTGGTAAAGCCCATATTGCCAAAAACCATTGCTTGAACGGTTACTGCAGTTCCCCATTCATCGGGAATGTTATTCAGTTTACGATAGAACTTTGCGCGTTCATTATTCCAGCTATCAAAAACAGCAAAAATTGCACCCCAGAGCTGTTCCCAGGGGTCATCCGGGAATTTTTTACCGGTTTTTTCTTCCACCGTCTGCTTGAAGATGGTTACCAGATTTTTCAAATCTTCAGTGGTTAGTTCCAAATCGCTGCTGATGCCTTTTTCTTTTTTCACGGTGTCAATAATAACTTCAAAGGGATCATGTTCTTCTTTGCTTTCTGGTTTAAGACCTAAAACCACATCAGAATACATTTGGACAAAACGACGATAACTATCCCAGGCAAACCTTTCATTATTGGTTTTTTTGATTAAACCCTGAATAGTTGTTTCATTCAAGCCCAAATTCAAAATGGTATCCATCATTCCAGGCATTGAAGCACGAGCACCTGAACGCACTGAAACCAAAAGTGGATTTTCGGCAGAGCCAAATTGCATATTTACAAGGTCTTCTATATGCCGAATGGCATTGTGCACATCGTCACTTAAAATTTTCCTCAATTTGGCAGAACCCAATTTGTTGTATTCAGTGCAGACCTCTGTAGTAATTGTAAATCCGGGAGGAACCGGAACGCCAATAAGATTCATCTCGGCAAGGTTGGCACCCTTTCCACCGAGAAGATTTTTCATTTCTGCGCTACCTTCGGCTTTTCCATTTCCGAAGAGGTAAACTCTTTTAGGTGTATTCATTTATCCTCCATAACTTTAACATCATTAAAGATATTTTATTGTCTGTCACAATCTTTTTTATGGCAAATCTGTCAATAGCTTTCTTGATTTCCAAGGTGTATTACGGAAGCATTGCTTACCCAATACTAATGCCATTAGCAATGGGTAAGCAATGAGTAAGCAATGCTATTAAGGAAGACCCTCCTAATACCTAATATTATTAAAGACCGTTGAATAATTGGCATATTAAAGCAATGTTTAGATAATTCCAAGCTCATCCCCTTTGTAGTTTGCTAAAGCGTATTTAACTAAATATAAAAATTATATTTTATCCCATAATAACCATTGGACCAAGATGAAAAAGTTCCAACGGAACATATTTTCACTCTGTCTTCTTTTCGTCGGGTTGAAACCCTTCTATAATATCTGTCGTTCCTCCTGAACTCTTTTCCTCAATAAATATAGTTTTGTAGGTTCTTTTCTTATCACCGGGTTAAAACCCGTTGTTAATATCTGTCGTTCCTACGGAACTCATTCTCGGGAAAAGAGATAAGTTATTTCCTTTACACATTTCACCGGGTTAAAACCCGTTGTTAGTATCTGTCGTTCCTACGGAACTCATTCTCAAAAAGAGACATAAGCTATCTAAAGCTTTCCTGATCACCGGGTTAAAACCCGTTGTTAGTATCTGTCGGGGCTGTCCCGAAACTAAAAGTTAGTTTTGAGACAGTAAATATAAGCCACTTTAAGGAACAATCTCCTCTTTAGGATACATCTTTGTATACCTGAAAATGGCAAAAAATGGACTTTTGGGAGGTTGTGAGACAATCCCTCTTTCTCGGGAAGGAAGATTAATGACTTTACTGATGTCTTTTCGCCGGGTTGAAATCCTTCTATAATAGCTGTCTTTCCTACGGAACTGATATTCGAAATCTTGTAAATCCCTTTTATCCTGTTCATCCCATACCTATTCTCATTTTTAATCTGCGTCATCTGCGAAATCTGCGTGAGCCCTTTTTTCATTCTCCTCTTACTAGCCGGGTTGAAACCCCTTGTTAAAATATAAAATAAATCCCGTTAGGGATGGTAGATACTAACAACGGGTTTTGAACCCGGTGAAAATGAGAGAAACCTTACCACTATAATAAAAAGTTCCGTAGGAACGACAGATACTAATAGCGGGTTTCAACCCGCGCAAAGCGACAAGGAGAAAAAGTAAAAGATCCAGCAGGTAAAGATACAATAAAATAGATAGGACTTATGTAGAGAAGTAAGTCATTAGCCAGAAAAAATGAAAAATTTATCAGAGAAAATCATAATTCTGTCGTTCCTACGGAACTCATTCTTAAAAAAAGAGATAAGATGTTTTATATTTCACTTGTCACCGGGTTGAAACCCGTTGTTAGTATCTGTCGTTCCTACGGAACTTTTTCCAGGGAAAGGAGATAATGACTCTACTGATTGTTTTGCGCCGGGTTGAAATCCGTTGTTAGTATCTGTCGTTCCTCCGGAATTTTTTTTATAAGGGAAAATGCAGAATAGCAAAAACGAGCAAAAAAATAACAGGTGCATATACCAGAGATACACACCTGTTAGATCAGGGAGAATATAGTTTATTTAATCAAGGAGATTTTATGTGATGCTTGATAATTGGGCGCATTCATCCGAATAATATAAGTTCCGGTAGAAACAGTATGTCCCTCGTTATCCTTGCCGTCCCAAAGGATACGATAAGAATTTGCTTTGCAATTTTCATTTAAAAGGTTTTTAATCAATTGCCCTTTCAAATTGTAAATTTTTAAGGTAACATTGCCATCTACAGCAAGATCAAAAGGAATAGTTACATCAGGATTGAAAGGATTGGGAAAAGGATTAAGCAAAGCAGTAATTTTTGGTATTATGGGATTTGTAACTCCACCAGTAGTCACTTGAACAGTATAGACAGCAGAATAGGATATACCTCCATCCAAATCTTCAATTTGTAACCAGTAATAGTAAATGCCATTACCCGGAACTTCGCTGTCCATAAACGAATAAACGACAGTAGCTGAAGTATTCGTTGCTTCAATTAGAGGACTTACGGCCATAGCCGTGGAAATTTCGGCAACTGTATTGCGCAAAACACGAAATCCTGAAAGATTGGTTTCCGATTGAGTTACCCAATCCACACGCACTTTACCGTCAACCATTTGAGTAGCGGTAAAAGATGTAAGAACAACAGGTAATGTCTGACCACTTTCATCATTGAGAACAATTTGTAATTCATAAGCTGCTTTACTTCCTTTACCCAAGCCACTCATTGTGAAAATAACGATTTTATCTGTTGTATTTATACCATCACCTCCTACCGAATGTAAGGCACCACCATTCAAACGATAACCTACATCTGTGGGATCATAGCTCAATCCGCTGTAGGAAAGAATAAAAGTTCCATTACCAATAGTAGGATTCTCAAAAGCAAGGTTATACTGCAAACCCTCAGGAGTAGTTCCATAACTCATAGTTACCGTAATGATATCATTTTCAGAAGGACTAAATTCAGCGGGATGAACTTTCACAGTAGGAGTTACTGTTTCTTGCCCGTAAACATATTCTCCTACATTTATTGTGGTTTCATAACTGCTATCTATTTCCGTGCTGCCTGCCCCCGGAATTAATGCATCAGTTGTAGTATCATAGACAGAAGAATAATCACTGTTAAAATATTGATCCTCAGCAATTGCCTGAACCCGGTAATAATATTTGGTACCTGCTTTCAGACCATTCATAATGCAGAAATTAGCAGATACCTCTTTATGCTGAAAACTGCCTGGTGGGAAACTGTTATTTTCCGAAACATCTACGCCATATCTATCTGCCCCTGTAATTGTATCCCAATGAATTTTAATACTGGAAGTGGTTATATTTGATCCTACAACAGAAGGAGAGGGGGTAGCTAATTTCTCATTTACCGTTACTACATAAGAACAAGTAGAAGCATCATTATTGGTAGTTAAAGTATAGGTTACAGGATTAGTGAAATTATTCGAAGTTGAGCCACTGGTCTGAGTAGCGGTTCCAACCTTTACAATTGCCCCGGGAGCTGTAAAATTAGCTATTAAAGCATTTCTATCAGTTCCATTGGGGACAACTACTTTGATGGTCTTATTGGTATGATCAATTGTTCCGGTTGCAGGAGGAGTGCTGAAAGAATATGCAGTAATCGCAAGAGGAGTTCCCCTTAGTTCTGTAGAAGTTTCATTTGTCCCTGCAGTATAAACAGCTTGAACTTTATAACGATACTGAGTTCCATTGGTAACAGTATTATCAGTATAATAATAAGTTCCTTTACCTTTATCAAGATAGATGCTGCCAATATTAGTTTCATTTCTTAAAATATTGAAATAATCCAATCCACTTCCACTCGTTAATAGACCAGCAGGTTTATCCCAGGTTATTTTAACATAGTTATTGCCAACGCTATCTAAAGCTAAATTGGTAGGGGGATTATTGGTAAAGTTTATGTTAAAACCATTCTGGGTTGTTAAGTTATTTTCTACACCTTCTAATTGATCTTTGTTTATAGTAATACGGATAGTATCTATTTTGGCAGCATATTCATGATTTACTGCTGCACCTGAAAAACCAAGACGAATCTCATTGGCACTAATCCAGGTTACGCTGCCTTTTGATAATCCGTCTAAATCTTTTGATATAGTAATAGCGGAATTAGTAATGGAAGATTTAAAACTGGTATTGGTACAAGTAATCTTTACATAGGCATCACCCAGGGAACCATTATTAGCACTTGCTTCATATATATTAAGTGTACTGGGATCAATTTCTATAATTGGAGCTCCTGTAACTTTTGGAGTAGCATCACTTAATTTGGGTGCTCCTTGCAGCTCACCGGTTTTAGCAATAGGTGTTACCTCAAATTTTATATATTTATTTGCATCTGCAGATTGAACTGTATATGTATTTCCTGTTGCACCGGAAATAGCAGTATAAGTTCCAGTTTCTATAGTAGAACTTAACCACCGAAAGATAGGGGTATCTATTTCATCACCATCAGGATCACTAATCTCATAATCTCCAGTTAAAGTTTGCCCTACTCTGGCTAAAGTGGGATCAACAATAACAACACTTGAAGCCACAGGTGGGTTGTTTATTGTTAAATAATTTTTTGATAGCTTTATTCCGGAATAGAAATATGAAAATTCATCGTCAGAAGTTGCCGCGTATACTTTCCCGTTAATTTTAAAACTCTTATAAGAACTTGAAGGTGGTGCTGGTAAAGTAAAAGTAGCTGTATGAGAACTCTGATATCCATTTCCATCCTCATCATAAGGAATTGTGTTAGCTACTTGATTAACAGATACATTTTGATTGGATGCAGTTCCAGTACCATTAGAACTTGGATACCATTTTATTTGTGCTTGGTCAACAGCACCTGTAGCTATACCATAAACATAAATACTTTCCCCTTCTGGTATATCAGCAACACGATAATACATAGTTATAACAATTGTAGATCCTTGTCTGGGGTAACCTCCACCTTGAACAGATATTTCTAATGAATCCAAAGTAACAGAAGCACCTACTAAAGCAATTGACCAAACTAAAGCGACTAAAAAAACAAAAAATTTCTTTTGCATTTTATCCTCCCTGATAAAGTGACTTTCTTATTAAAACCGAGAAACAGAACATTGCCTCTCTCTTATAACAGAGTGTGTTTACTGAACTTAGTATAATTTTACGCTTTTTCATTCTACTACTCTACTTTACCTAAAATATATACTAAATCACCCCGCTATCTTTGTCAAGCAAAAAATAGGTGAAAAAAGGACTTTTATATAATAAAACCCAATACCTTGTCGTAATGGTAGTTCTACCTCTATAATATTTTTCAATATGAGAAACCAATGATGTGCTAAAGTCAGGATTTTATTCAATTCTTTAAACTAATTGCTTTCTATATAAATCTCCGTTCAATGAATTGAAAACCGCTGATATAAAA
>ERZ795030.4665-NODE-4665-length-13272-cov-7.474313_pt1 | contig 13272 bp, 10 predicted proteins | sample MGYA00375122_ERZ795030 | MGnify/ENA primary metagenome ERZ795030 (study PRJEB30165, sample SAMN05720146) | activated sludge metagenome | isolation source: anaerobic digester from wastewater treatment plant | place: Japan | collected 2015-04-20 ...
CTTAGTATATTAATTCCTGGTGTACCAACCAGGCTAATACCTGGTTCCAGTCTTGTAGTAGAATTATATCGACAAATTAATGAAATATCCGCCGATAAACAAGTCGAAATTATATGGTTAGTAGATAATTTTCAACGCACCATTGGCGGTAAAAGACAGTCATTAGTTGAACTAGCAAGAGGTGAATACCTTGTGTTTATTGATGATGATGATATGATACCACACAACTATATTAAGAAGTTGTTAGACGCTATTAAAACTAACCCCGATGTAATTACATTTCTTCAGAGTGTTGATTGGAATGGATCTGTTGGTACTATTGAATTTAAATTAACTAATACCGATGAGCCATTCAAAGGTAAAAATGGAGTAACAAAGCGTAGACCGTGGCATGTATGTTGCTGGAAATCTTCTATTGCAAAGCAGTGTAAATTTCCAGAATTAAATTGGGGTGAAGATTCACCGTGGGTTGATCAAGCTACACCATTAGCTAAAACAGAAGTGCATATACCTGAAGTGCTACATATTTATTCTCATTACGATAGTACTAGTGAATCATCCATACGTTTACGTAAAGAAGGTATATAATGAACCTTTTTAATCTGTGGTATCAGCGCATTACTAAGTTCCGTTGGGGATATTGGCGCGGCGGCGCTTGTATTGTGATTCCATATTGGAAATCGTATACTGATGAAGATGAGGATGGTGTATTTGAACGCTGGGAAGATATATACGTAAAACTATACAGAGTATCTCATGAGCCACTCGAACCACGTATATATTTCTGGAGATATGATGGACGATTACGGTTAGTATTACGACTACCATTTAGAATATATATTTCTTGCGGTTTTGATTATTACGATTTTATTATAACACCTTATGGAACTAAGAAGAAAAATTGAACAAGCCATCAACTCGACCTCGAGTGAAAATGTTAGTAATACTCCTGATTTCATTCTAGCTGAATATCTCACTGATTGTCTTGCAGCCTTCGATAAAGCAACAATTAACCGTGAAAAGTGGTACGGGAGAGTAAACGTACCGGCACAATCACTAGAAACATACACTACAGTAGCTCACAGTTAATATGATATACGTTTTAGGTACTGGTTATATAGCTCAAGCATATGCTAAATATTTCATTATTAATTCTATACCATATAGATTAATATCTAGAAAAGAAGTATTATATACAAATCCAATTACACTAGCAGGATTTCTTAATACCGCTAAACCAGAATTGTTAATAAATGCAGCGGGTTTTGTATCCCCAAGCGTATCAACCCATGAAGAACATAAATTAGCTAGTATATATAGTAATGGAGTTTTTCCTGGATTCATTGGTGAATTATGTCAATCAATGAATATTCCATGGATACATGTATCCTCTGGTGATGTATTTACCCCATCTGATACACACGCATATACAGAGAACGATAAACCTAACAACACTAAAGACTACTATAACAATTCAAAAATTATAGGTGAGGATTTGTTAGAAAAATATAGTACTGCATATATTTGTAGATTTCGACGAATCTTTAATAATAAAGATCACCCTAAAAACTACATAACCCAGGCATCTAAACAGTCGTTTACTTTTACTGAAATAGGCTCAATAACGAATATTGATGATGGAGTAAAAGCTTCTATAAAATTGTGGGACAATAAAGCACCTACAGGGACATATAACATAGTCAATACAGGTATTGTAGATGTTCGAGAATTATTATCAATACTAGTAAAATATAAGCTCCGAGTAGATATTCCAAGTATTATATCATACGGTAAATTAATGCTTGATAATTCAAAAATTAATAGCATCATACCAATGATTGATGTTAATGAATCATTACAAAACTGTATAAAAAACTGGAATCCATAATATGTCTAACATTTCACCTATAGATACTCATTTTTTAGAATATCTACACAATTTCATACAGAACAACCCAAAATATCAAGAAGTGTGTAATGATAGAGAACCTATACATGTTGAAATTGCTCATGTAAGTGGTATAGATTATACTATTATACAATTTAAGGATGATATATCCGTAGTAATACCAAAAGTATACTTTGAATATAAGAGATTAAATAAAAAATGAAAATCATAGGCATATCAGGAGTATCTAGAGCGGGTAAAGATACTCTTTATCAAGGATTATTAGATGCATACCCCGAATATACATTCACTAGATTAAGTATCGCTGATTTTATACGTGTAGAATTAGCAGATTTTATTCTCAACCATACTGGTATTAGTGTGTGGAATTCTACACCAGAAGAGAAAGAAATGTATAGACCACTAATGGTCTGGTATGGTAATATAAAAAGACAGCAAACACAAGGTAAATATTTTCTAGATCGATTACAGGAACAACTACATACAAGATCGGTGTATGTAAATAGTGATTACTGTGTTATCACAGATATAAGATTTAAAGAGTTCATGTTTGATGAACCAGATTGGGTAAAATCTAAAGGTGGTACAATGATACATCTACGCAGATTAGATGATACCTGTACAAGTATACCACCTAATAATGAACTAGAAAGTAAGAATGATCCAATTTTATATCAATTATCTGATATATCAATCACGTGGCCAACTATACCAACACAAAAAGGTATAGTTGAATATATCAGAACACTGGAACTTCTACCGCTGAAGTAGACTCAAAAATACCGCAGTGCATGATAAAATTATCAGCATTGTTTAGTGGTATTCTATTAGTAATATTAGTACCAATAGAATATATCTTTATTGGATCTCCCACAAACTGAGATAGATCTATATTATACGTTCCGGTACTAGTTAAAATAGTACCAGAATCTACATATAGTTTAGTGTTAGATTGCCCAGATAAACCGACCACGCTAATATTATTAGCACTAAGGGTATTAATCATACCCTTAACCACTAACGATGAGTTAGTAGACGAACTAAGCGCAGTAAATGATACGTGAGAATTGGGTGTTGATGTAATATTGATTCTTGCTCTATTATTAATACCAGATATTACATAATCACCACCATTTGATCCGCCTACAGATATATTAGTTGATGTAAAATCTGCATCATCAACATTTACTGTGTAATAATTACTAGATAACGGATTTAATATATCCCCTACATCTGTAATTAAACGTGAATTATCAGTATTTGTATAGAATAGTGTAAAGGGGGTGGTTGATAGATGTGAAAGATCTATGATATTAGCATTAAATGTTAATTCATCAGAATATACTAGACTTGTATTAGCACTTACAGAAGAGTTAGCTACTACGTAAGTGTTTACATCTACATATGTTGTTACACCAGAGCTAATAGGTATTGTTGTTGTTAGTCTATTACCAAATATTTGAAATTCACCTGCAGCTTTTATACTACATACAACACTACCAGTAAATGGTGTAATATAGAAATCAAAAGCATCAAAATATATAGGCCCTGTAGTACTATCTTTTAAAATTGAACCTTGTATTACACCCGCTTCAAACATTACTCTAGTAGAAGCATCATTAACCGAACCATCATTATATACATAATCTGATGCTATGATCATTGGGGATGTAATATATGATGTTAATCTCTGAAGACTACCATAAAATATGGTTTGAGCTACTATATGTTCACTTATATCTATATGAGCGGAATAATCACCGACGTTTAATGCTTTTACACCATTAAATACACATAATATCGGTGCATATATTCTATCACCACGTATAATTATATTCCTATTACCGAAAGTACCTTTAAAAATAGAAGTAACTGGTAAATCACTACGTAAAGCAGTACTTGAAATATTAATACCTTGAAATTCGAATATTAAACTATTAGTACCTGTAGCTCCACTAAAATCTGTAACTAATCCAACGTTACCGGATGGTTCTATATTTCCAGATATAGAAATATTAACCCTACCCCATACGTTATAAGACATTCCACTATAAATGAATATAGGGGTAGTTGGATTAATTAATGTTATTCTTGCGTTCGGTTCAAAATACCAATTAACACCATTAGCACCTAACCCCACATCACTATATAGTCCACTATGTACATGAATAACATCACCAGCTTGAGCTACTGATTGGGCACCATTTAATGTTTTGAATGGTTTATCTGCTCTATTACGTAGTCCGGTATTATCATTACCGCTTGTAGAATCTACCCACACTATAGATGATTGTACATATGGCGTTGATACATCTGAAGAACTTAAAGATGATATGTATTGAGTAATAGTAGAATTTAATATTACACTACCCGAACTATCAGGTAGTGTATATGTTCTTAATGTAGTATTATTAGGTGCAACTATAGACCCCTTATTAGTTCCACCCACTCGTATGTCAGTACCTGAATCGATTGACGTAGCACTTAATGTACCACGAACATGAAACGACCCCTTAAATGGGTCTTGTGGTGATGCTATCGGGTCACTAGCAGAATCTACATAACCTGGTGTATAGTCTGTGTGGTGATTATATCTGTGAAATTTAGAATGAAACCGATCTAGCATGTAGTTACTTAGTTAGAAATTATGTTATAGTACTGGGGGAATATCATATACTAATAAAATCCGAGGAGATATAGCATCAAGTATATTTTCTTGAAATTCATACAACTCACCTAATACCCTGTTTACGGTATTAACTAATACAGGTTCATTCATTCCAATCAACATATCATTAGATATTGGAAATGTTAATACATCAGTATAGGGTCTATTACTTATATCGAATCTTATCAGTTTATTAGCTGATGATACCCCACGATTAAAAACAGATACAATATTACGCGAAAATACTATATGATTATGTATCAATTTACTTATAGCATTATTATATACCCAATCTTCTACACCCTCTTTTGTACCTATTTTGATATCATCGAAAGTATAATATTGTGTGTCTGTGTATGGTTTAATACTGACTATAGGTGGTGTACTATCTATCCTAAAAATCTTTGTTTTACTAGCTATAAATGATTGATTGTGATTATCACATCTACCTGAAACTATTAGATTAGCATTTGTATTATCACTTATGGGTACATCTAATGTTTTGAGGAATAAACCACCTCTTGTATATTTGTATACAACTCCAAGACTAATAACATATAGATAGTTACCAGTAAAATCAATAAAACTTTGTAGTATACCACTAGATGGTAATACTGTGGATTGAGTAACATATAACTCATTACCATTGGAGTCTAATTGTATGATGTATTTATTGGATGTAATTACAGTAATACTATCATCTTTTTTGTTTACAGCTAAACCTACAACCTTACCCATACTAGAATTTATAGTAATGGTATGAATCCAATTTATTAGGTTGTCATATATTTTGATTGCGTAATTATCCCTATCGGATACTATTATACGATCATTTGAATCTATTCGTACATGTGTAGCAGTACTAAAATGATATGGATCATTTATAGTACCATAACCACCTATAGCATTTTGTAGTATTAGCCTATCATTAACCCTACGGAATTTATATAACTCATTATTAGATGAATCAACCACATAAATATTACCTATACTATCTACATCTATTGAATTAGGTGTAGTAAATAGTTTATTGAATTGTACTCTATCAGTATCTAGTAATTTTGTTGCAATAACATCTGATGATAAACAAATTATACGTGTACCATCTATTACATACAATAAATTACCTAAACCATTATCATCTTTAACTGTAATATCTACTACATTATCAAAACCTACAGCACTAAGATATCCAGTACTAAGATTTTCTTGACTTGTAGAATTAATCTGTATGAAATTATTATTATATAAGGTATTACTACTATCTATAGTAGTAATAAAATCATTAGTATTATTACCTAAAAGAAAATAATCTATATTATACCAATCTAGTGATGGTCCACCCAACCACGATACTAAAGTCTCCGTACCTCTAAGATCGGGTCTATGGCATAATGATTCAAGATATTTAAAATTTTCTGTAAGGTTATATATTGCAGCATTTATATTATCAGCTGTAACCCAATCATTTGATTGTACTAAATCTTTATACTTATAAGGTAATGAATAATTATTAGTAGTCGCAGATATATGATCAGCAAATGTTGATGTATCATGTATATCAAAATCATCATATATGTTAATTCCGGCTAGTTGTACAGTTACACCACCAGCATAATACGCTGATAATTTCAATGTATGCGTACCAGAATTTTGATAAACATATGATATTACGCCGAAATTTCTATCATATACAACTACATCAGTACCGTCATCAAAATCTACATCTATAGATGTATATGGTTTAGAATCTGTACGTAATATTAAAGTTATAGGGCTGTTATGATCTGATATATTGTATGGAATATAATATGGTAATATTTGCATTATGGTACCCAAGTTATGTCTTTTAGTTGTGTATAAGCAGGAACAATCTTTGTTATAACCTGACGTATACTATTCTCAAATAAATCTTTTACTTGATCATTAATAGGTTTATATCCGCGGATTTTTAAATTAAACAGTTGGGATTTATTACCCGGTAATCTATGTTGAAAAAACCTTTCAATTTCTTCAATATACTGATTATTACCTACAGGCATATTCCAAGTCATATCATTATATATATCAACATACCCGTTGCGGCTTATATATTTAATAAGTTGATTGTCTATAGGTGTGCTGTATAATCTTAGATCGTTAAAACCACCATCGAAAATATATGACCAAGGTTGTTGTATTTTTTCTCTAAGCGTACCGTTTTTTGCAGATGATGTACCTATCATTAATCTAGTTTCGTTACGATAATTACTAGGTCTGTATGCATATTGATTAGCATTGATGTCAGATGATGTAGATGATATTAATCTACCATCTATTAATATAGATAGAGTACCCTTCATTACACTAAACACCATTGAAATATTATGCCAACCGGAAGTTAATTTAGATGTATCTGCATATACTGTATACACCTTTGATTTCGATGTTACTGCATGTGTTGTATACACCTTACCATGTATACCTTTCATGCTTTTTTGTTGTACTCTACCGAATTTACGCTGGTAATCATAACCGCTAGGATCTCCTTTCGGTATTACTGTATTTAATGTTCCATATGATAACAATATATTACCGCTCATATCAATCTTAGTTATCTTTCTACTATTATTATCAGTAATTACAATATACTCATCTATAATACCATTACCCGGTAAATTACGGCATAATACCATATTTATATCATTACTTGGTACAGATGAAGATAGTGTAGTGGTACTTACCAATACCGGTAAATTAGTAAGTTTAGATATTTTATTACCATGTAATATCCATATATTATCATGTATATCACAACATATACGTTTTAAATTAGTTGAAGTGAATACATGTGTACCGTTCTTATATATTTCAGTAGAGCTAATAGTGAATATATTATTACTACTATCAACACAGTAATCTATAATACCACTAGATAATATGCTGATATTATTATTCATATCTACGGCAATTTTACTACTACCATTAGCGCTAAAACTATATTCAATAATACCTGATGTATAGTCTATTTTATATGCACCTTGATTAGATAATAAATGCATATTACCTATACCATCCATCTGTACATCTAGAATATTACCATTAATATATGATGATAAACTAATAGATGATAATAATATACTAGCACTATCATATCTGAGTAGATTATTACCACTATCGATTATAAAATATGAGTCCTCATGATCTCTACGGAACAAATACTTCACAGCACTTGTAGACGCAATATTAGATAATCTAGTATCTTGTACGGTACTAAGATCAGAATTTATATCTAACACCCTACCGCTGGTTTTCTCATATAATGTAAAGTATGGCGTTAATACCGGATTATTAATAAATATTCCCATACCACCATCAAAATAATTACCAACTATTTGATCACCATATAAGTTATTCCAATCATCCGCGTATATATTTACAGATAATGTGAAACCTTCATATTGAGATAAATCTACCGGTAATTGTGATATACCATAAGCACTACCCCCGGTACTTATTGTATTATGTATTAACTCTTCATCTCGAGAAATGTTAGGTGTATTAACAATGTTTATATTGTTATGATATGGAGATAAATCTATAGATTTACTAATATCCCAATCACTTATATACATTATCTGATCAGTACCTATAACAGTATCAGATAATATCTTACCTTCAGATATATAATATGATTTAGAATCACCACTTATACTACTAACTATCGATAAATTATCTAATTCACCTATATGATGATATATGTATAATACTCCAGGATCAAACGTTAGTGTAGATTCTACATCTATGTAAGCTTGTTGAGTAGATCTAAATATCTTAGTAATAATACTACTACCATTTATTTCAATACTTTTATTTTGATCTGTTGATATAATATTATCTGAACTATTAGCAAGTAATAAATTAACGACATCATCTGTAGATGATAAATTGTTGGTAATTGTAGGATTAATATATCTATCTACCCATACTGGTATTGTATTATTATCATTACTACCAGACAACCAAGTACATACCCACATACCATCCTGTTGTGTTATCGGTAGAGATTCACCCCAATTACTATATTTCTTGTAATCAGCTCGTTTTTTGAATATTTTATCAGATCTATATGGTACGTCACCAGCTACTGAACCGTTAACAGCTAGAGTTGTATCATTTACATTAATTGTAGATGCACTATTAGGATAATGGAACCAAGTATATTTGCTCTTTTTAAATTCTATACCTTGTGTGTTACCTTCATATGATAAAAATACGTTATTATGTCCACCCTCTTGGTTTACACCAGTAAATACACTATAATAATCTCGTTGATTTACAGTATTATCCGTATTAATATTCTGTTCACCGTCTGGTGTTAATATATTTTTTAGTCCGGTAACATTAACACTGAACTTATCACCATTGATTGATTTAAACGGTGAAGTTAAAAGGATGTTTTGTTCAACACTGGATATAGCAGATTTTATAGATAGATCATGATTGGTATTATTATATTGAACCCAATTAGATTGACCTAATTTATAATTAATTGTATCAGTTGTAGGATATTCTGATACATTAAATATTGAATTATCTGGCGGTACACCATCTACAGATATACCACCTACAGCACTCAACACACCTGCAGATAAATTATATGCAATAGCGTACTGTGATGATAAAAACGAGAATGATGTAAATAACATCAGTTTTTTATCATCTAATATATAATTGAATATTTGAGGTGATGTACCACTAAAACCTACAAAATAATCGTTTTGTAAATCAAATGTTTTAGATAAATCATTGTAAGTTAGATATTTATCATTACTTTTAATACGAACTTTATTAGTATTTGGATCAAAAATTAATATAAACATTGAGTTTATATCATTTTTATCTGGTAATAATGTTACATTAGTATTATCACCGCAATACCAAAAACCATGACCATATAATTCAATAGTAGTAGCTACACTAACCGGTTGCACACTTTTACTTTGACCTATTACACAATCTTCAAGTTTGAGTTTATCGGATAATATTACTAACTCGCCATTATTCATGGTAGTATCACGTACATTTTTTAATATAGGTGATACATACATATTAAAACCATCTGCAAACGCATACAGATTTTGATTCAACTCTACGGTATTACTATGAGTATAATCTAAACCTATAGGTGTACAAGCACTAAATGAAACAGATGATAACATTATAAATTATACTTAAGCTTTAGGCTGTTCTATGCTTAAATGATGGTGATAGTTCTACGTGTACACTATTAGAACTCCAATATTCATTAATATCATCAAAATTAAGTATCATACCACCCTCATACAACCTTAATAACGATTCTGATGAATATATAGGATTAGTGTTGCATCGGTTTAAATGTTGGCATTGTACTCTATTTAGCGGTACACATACAGATACACTTTTCATATATGTTGCTATAAATCTACCAAAATCTTTAGTATTAGATCTTACTACATTAGTACCTGTTAACTCGTAATAATTAGGTGAGGTCCAACCACTATCAGATAATGACATTATACGTAATACATCTGAACTACGATACATAGATGTAGATATTTCAAAAGGATAACCAAAATCCGTATATGGTAGTTTATTAGTCCAATCTACTAATACTATATTACTTGAGGTATTATATTCTTGAGGGGTAGATGATATAATATTATTAATGTAACTGTATGTTGTATTACCACCTAATCTATATGAAAAACTTAATACATCATCATTATTAGTCAATATTTTACATCCATCAGATAGCTTAAATGGTCTATAAAAGATCACATCATCTACGAGAAATAATATATACGGTGAACTACTCACTATACTAGTAATATCAGATTTAAAGTTAGATTCTTCAACGAATATTACTCTATTTTCATAATGTTTCCGTATAATATCATAACCCTCCTTATATTTATCATCAAACGTGTATAATATATAAATCTTAGCATTACCTGAATCCTTGACATATTTAAAATATGAATCAAGAGTTGCATGTAATTGCATTGGTCTATTTTTGGATAATATTAATACACTCACTTCTCTTGATATTTGAACATCATATGATTGTTCAATAAGATCTTTATAATCTCTATGATATCCCCACGTGTCTGAAAAATCTGGACGTTGAGTTATTAGTAATGGGTATGCACTATATATCTCAAATCCCGCATCATATACATTCTTATTAATAAACCCATCAAACGGGTAATGACCTCCCCATGGTTTCGTATTATCTGTATCACTATAACTCCAATCATAATTATCTATAACAAAATCATACAATTTCTCATGTATTGCTATTGCATGAGCTGCCCAATTATAACCAACCCTTAACAAATTATTATCTACTTGTTTACATAAATTCATTAGCATTGCACCGAAATGAAACACACCCCAATTGGTACGAGCTAATTGATCTATCACCTTATCACAACATTCATTGAAATGTTCAGTTATCTTAATATCATCTTCTAATATTAATACCGATTTCCACTTTCGCATTTTAGCTATTTTTACACATTCTAAATGAGATAATGAGCAGCCAACCATTCCATATTTATGTATAATACCAGGTAGCCGCTCTACTATATCATTAATACCCATCTTAGCTAATTCCACATTCACTAAAGACCATCTATCAACTCTAGTATCTAGATTAATGATAATCACACCTTCAAACATTTTACCTTTACCTATATAATCTCGTAAACTCATAATTGTATTACACCACCTTTCGGTATATCATATACCAACCTTTCTAGCCATTCTCCAGATTTTATGTGTGGCCAGATAATGTATTTAGTGGGTATATCACGTAATATCAATGTATCTGAATATATTGATATTCCATCAAAATTATCGCATATATCTTTTCTATATAACTCATTACATTCATCATCATGAATACCAAAATACCAAAAATCATAATCATCTCTATTAGGTATATCTTTGATTGTTATATTGAAATTACATTTGTATTCTTTTAGTGGTTTTACTTCATTTACCCAACTTTCATGGGTTGCATATGGTGGTTCATACCCCTTTATAGCGTCCGGATGTATTACTTTATGTTTAAATGATACACCACAATAATTCTCGAAATCAGTTATAGTATTAACATTACCTAGATATTTTTTATACGACATATCACCAGATAATATACTACGTAAAGAATTTATTGATTTATTTTGTAACTCATCAAAAGATGATTTCAGTTGCGATTCACTTATAAAATTAACCCAATGACGCTCGCTTGTTTTTCTCTCATATCTATGCCATAATACCCATAAATTAGGATAAAATACTCTATATCCATGTGTAAACAACCTTAATGAATATATAATTTCCTCACCAGTAAAGTATATATCTTCCATATACGGAACATCTTCACACACTTTACCTAATGTAAATACAAATCCCGCCGCTATAAAACACCCCCTAATTGGTTTTGTTATTAGTTCAGTATTATGTATATACCAACTTTTAAATGTAGGTACAAAACCATAATCGAACCCCTTTATTACCATAGACATTGGTGGTAGATTATAGAATACCTCCGTATTATCGATGATATCATAACCTGGAGGGTATCCGGATATCACAGCTTTTTTGTGGTTGCAAGATTTCCACATATTAATGAGCTCTACATCCCAATTAGGTATAAACCTATGATGAGAATCTATCTGTAATGTAAAATCTTCATATTGATATAAGCTATTACATATATGTCTAGCCCAACCTACACCTTTAGATTCCGACCAATGTACTGAATGTACTCTAAATCGCTGATCGTGTATATATTTATCTATTTGCTCGTCTTCTGTTTTCTGCCAACATATACCAAACCTTAGACGCTCTGGATATTTAGCTTTTCTAATACAATCAGAAATCGTTGCCGGTAGTTCCGGGTCCCTATATGATGCTATTTGAACGAAGATAGTCTCCACATATACACTTACTACCCACTTATAAAATATCAATTAATAGGACTTAACCACACAGCAATATTACGATACTCATTATGTCTAATATAACCACCACCATGCATATTTATAGTCATGGATGTTGGTAATTTACAGTATATCATCTCTATAGTATCTCTATAATTAAAATATGGTTGTTGCTGTTGCCCAAAAGTCCATTGAACGGGATATGAACCATCATCTATTATACGATTACTAGCACCAGGTCCTCTATATCTAGATATTGTATTACTTGTTCCCCATGGTCTGAAATTACCCTGCCAATCAGGATACCCCGTACCACCTTGGTGTGATTTAAATATCCAACCATATGTAGGGTTATTAGTATCTTTTAATATTACTATACTAGTCCACCAATAATCTGCTAATACACCCGGAACTGTATATGTATTAGTATCCTCAAATTCGTGTGTACCAGCTTGTTCAAAATCTAAAGTAGCATAAATATCAAAAAGTTTTGCTGTATGTTTCGAGCTTGATTTTATACCATCACCACGCAAATCAACCCATATACCAACATATAACCCCTTTGAATTACCGATTTCTGTTAATGGGTTTATAATTCCACAATAATTTAATAACTCAAATCCCTTATCATTAGTATATTTAATTCTACCATCATAAATCTTGGCAGAACCTGCACCACCCCTATACCATCCAGCGCTTTGCACCCACATATTTGATGGAGT
>ERZ795030.4666-NODE-4666-length-13272-cov-5.175910_pt1 | contig 13272 bp, 10 predicted proteins | sample MGYA00375122_ERZ795030 | MGnify/ENA primary metagenome ERZ795030 (study PRJEB30165, sample SAMN05720146) | activated sludge metagenome | isolation source: anaerobic digester from wastewater treatment plant | place: Japan | collected 2015-04-20 ...
CTACACAACTCGGAACACTCTTTCCCTACACGACGCTCTTCCGATCTGCCGCAATATGGGCGGACCGCGGCGTTTGGCCGACGACTCAAGCGTGGCGTCAGACGGCGGTTGCGCACTGGCGACCGAAGCCGCGAGTCGGCGAAACACCAGCAAGTCGTACTGCGAGGTGTAGTCGTAGCGCGAGGGCAGTTGCTGGTTGAGCAGGTCTGACACGTGCAATTCCATCAGTTGCAGACCGCACAGCCGATCCAGCATCGCCTGAATCGGCACCTGCATTTGCCCGAATTCGCTTCTGCTGCAGGCCAGCCACAGGTAACCCTGATCGGGCAGGCGCAAATTGTCCAGGGCTTGCTGAAAGTCACTGACACTGGTTTCCGAGACACTGATGCCGTGGAGCGAAATAATGCGCATATTGGTGTGAATCGTTGTTCTTATGCCATTTCTAAACCATCCATGCCGTTGTTATCGCGCCTTGCGTGTGCAATGTCGGCGGCAGGGTGACCTGGAGCCTGTCGGGCTTTTGGCGCATCGGCTGCGAACCGACCACGGCAGCCGATGTGGTACCGGTACTTTGGCCCATAACCGGGCCATGCGCCTGCAAATCCGGCACCCCTCGCTGGGGTCGCTTCTCGCTGGTCGATCCACAAGCCCGACAGACTTCAAGACACGAATGATATAGAAATGCAATGCCATGAAAACCGGGCGCTGGCAGCCGGTAGAGCCTGTGAATTCAAAAATTTGCCCTGGCATCGTCTGCGGCTTCTCGCGGAAATAAGTTCGACCCCGGCGCGGCCAACCATGTGGTGGATTTGCAGGGCCTTGGCCTGGTTGTGTGGGTGAAGATGCCGGTGCAAAACGGGCTGCTGCGGTCGGTTTGCAGCCGCTGCGCGACAGGTCCTGCCGGCTCCTCGTCGGACAAAACTCGCCGGTGTCTTGCCGGGTGCGGCTTTCTGGCTCAAGTCGGCGGCGACCCTTTTGGATATGGTCGAAAATCAGTCACCCATTTGGCCGCTGGATTTGAGATGCAGTGCGCCCACACCCGACGTGCCAGATGGGAAAGCCATGGACGACCATGTCCTCAGATCCATTTACTGCCACCCATGCCAAGCCAATTGCCCACTGACAACCCAAGCCCGTCGCTGATCACCTACCCCTGCCAGTTTCCCATCAAGGTGATGGGCCGCAACGTCGACGGGCTGGTGGCTGCCATCAGCCACATCGCCCGGCAGTTTGACCCCGGCTTTGATGCCAGCACCATTGAATTGCGGCCCAGCAAAGCTGGCAACTACCTGGGCATCACCCTCACCATCAACGCCACCAGCCGCGAGCAGCTCGATGAGGTCTATCGCACCTTGTCAACGCACCCGATGGTCAAGGTGGTGCTGTAGCCATGCAGGTGCAGCGGCTGGGCCGCGCGGACTATCTGCCGACCTATGAGGCAATGCAGGCATTCACCGCAAGTCGCACCGCCAACACCCCCGATGAACTATGGATTTGTGAGCACTCAGCGCTTTATACACAAGGGCTGGCGGGCAAAAATGAACATATTTTCAGCCCTGGTGCGATTGCCGTGGTGCAAACCAACCGGGGCGGGCAGGTCACCTACCACGGCCCCGGACAGGTGGTGGCCTACCCGCTGATCGACTTGAAACGGGCTGGCTATTTCATCAAGGAATACGTTTACCGGATCGAAGAGGCGGTCATCCGCGCGCTGATGCACTTTGGCGTGACCGGGCACCGGGTGGCGGGCGCGCCCGGTATTTACGTGCGGCTTGATGACCCGCGCTCGCATGCGCTGCTGGCGCAGCGGCCAATGAAGTTGGGGCCAGCCGATGCCGCTGCGGCCAAGTCGCCCGACTTCACCGGCCTGGGCAAGATTGCCGCTTTGGGCATCAAGGTCAGCCGCAACTGCACCTACCACGGGGTGGCACTGAACGTGGCGATGGACCTGGAACCCTATTCCCGCATCAACCCTTGCGGCTATCCGGGTTTGCAGACCGTTGATCTTTCTACAATCGGTATTTTTGTCTCGTGGCAAGACGCTGCAGACATTTTTGCGCAGAAGCTGACCAGTTACCTGGCCCCCTGACTCGCAAGTTATTTGATAGCCGTTCGGGCTGAGCCTGTCAAAGCGCATCGCATGAGCACAGTTCAGCTCATGATGACCAGCCCGTTGGGAATTTTTGGGCAAGGAACCAAGCACATGAGTACATCTGATTCAGGCACACCAGTTCAGCGGGAAGTGCAAGCACACTACGACCCGACGGTCAAGCAAAAGGCCGGGGCCAAGCTGTCGCGCATCCCGATCAAGGTGCAGCCGGGTGAAATCCTGCGCAAACCGGCCTGGATCCGCGTCAAGGCCGGCAGCCCAAACACCCGCTTTTACGAGATCAAAGACGTGCTGCGTAGCAACAAACTGGTGACCGTTTGCGAGGAAGCCAGTTGCCCCAACATTGGTGAATGTTTTGGCAAGGGCACCGCCACCTTCATGATCATGGGTGACAAATGCACCCGGCGCTGCCCGTTTTGCGATGTCGGCCATGGTCGCCCAGACCCGCTCGATGCCAATGAGCCGGTCAACCTGGCGCGCACCATTGCGCAGCTCAAGCTGAGCTATGTGGTGATCACCAGCGTCGACCGCGATGACCTGCGCGACGGCGGGGCCGGCCATTTTGTTGCCTGCATAGAGCAAATCCGCCAACTGTCCCCGCACACCCAGATCGAGGTGCTGGTGCCCGACTTCAGGGGCCGCGACGACCGTGCGCTCGACATCCTCAAAGCCGCGCCGCCTGACGTGATGAACCACAACCTGGAAACCATTCCAAGGCTCTACAAAGAAGCCCGCCCTGGCTCAGACTATCTTTTTTCGCTCAACCTGCTGAAGAAATTCAAGGCACAGTTTCCCGATATTCCGACCAAAAGCGGGCTGATGGTCGGACTCGGTGAAACCGATGACGAAATCTTGCAGACCATGCAGGACATGCGCGACCACGGCATCAACATGCTGACCATTGGCCAGTACCTGGCCCCCAGCAGCAGCCACCTGACGGTCAAGCGCTATGTGCATCCGGATGTGTTCCAGATGTTTGAGACGCGTGCCTACGCCATGGGATTCAGTCACGCGGCCGTTGGTGCCATGGTGCGATCAAGCTATCACGCCGACCAGCAGGCCGGTCACGCGATGGGCCGCACAGTTCTCTGATTGCTCTGAAATAGGTAGCTGGTAGCGCAACACTGACAAGGGCTGGAGGCCAATTTCATGCAAACCCATTGGCAAAGCTCCAATCTCTGGCTTGATCTGGCATCGCTGGTGCAAAAATGCGACAGCACCTGTTACGCCCGAGGCTTGGAGCTGTACCGCAACCAGCGCGTGCTCAACCTGTCGATTGAGCCACTGAAGGGCTATTGGCTGTTGATGGGCGATGTGCAGGGCAGCGCACGCCACCCCTATGAAGTCTCGATTGAAGTCAGGCGCAACGTCAATGGCCGGGTGCTGGAATGGGACAGCGACTGCACCTGCCCGGTTGGCTACCAGTGCAAACACGGTGTCGCGCTGATGATCAAGGCGGCTTACAAAGGCGCGCAACTGCTGGGCACGGCTGGCCCCAAGGCGGCTTCCAGGCCCGCCACCCCGCAGGAACTCGACGCGCTGCGCGAAGCCGAACTGGCGCGCCAGCAAGCCGCAGCGCAGCTTGATGCTGAAAACCAGGTGCTGCGCTGGCTTGGCGAGCTTGAGCGCAGCAGCCCGCAAACCCCGGACCCGCTGCACGCGCAGGCCAGCCCCCAGCGGCTTCAAAGCCCTGCCATCAAGCACGAGTACTTTCTGTATTTGCTGACCATGTCCGGGCTGACCGGCAGCACCCCCCATCTGGACCTGGAGGTGGTGCTCTCCTACGAAAAGCAAAGCGGCGGCTGGGCCAAGTCCAAGGTCATCAAATACCAGCCCGAACGCGGCCAGGCCGTCTTTGACCTGGCCACCGAGGCAGACCATGACGTGCTGCAACTGATGCGCGCCATGCCCAGCAGTTCCAGCAGTTATTACTACAACTATGGTGTCAAAACCAAGGTCACGATTGAAGGCAAATACGGCGTGCAGGCCTTGCAGCAGGCGGCCAGCACCGGGCGGCTGTTCATTGGCGACGGCAAAAGCCAGCCGGTCACGCCAGCGCAATGGGGGCCAGCGCTGGAGGTGCGCTGGCAGTGGCATGAGGTCACCCAGGCATCGACCGGCGACAGCGGCTGGGTGCTGCGCCCCCAGCTTGATGAGCCGCAGGCCAAACTGTGCCTGAACAACCCGCCGCTGTACCTCGACAGCCAGCGTGGCGTGTGCGGCCTGGCACAGGTCAGCGGGATGGGCCTGGGCCAGGTGGCGGTGTTGCTGAAATCCCCGCCGCTCAAATCCGAAGCGCTGAAAAAACACCAACTGGCGTTGGCCGAGCGGCTCGGGTCGCTGCCCCTGCCGCCGGTGCTGGAGCAACTTGTCACCCTGACCGGCATCAGCCCAATAGCCTGCCTGCACCTGAGCCCGGTGCTGCCCCAGCGCATCCCCGAGGACGGTTTGATGCAGGCCAAAATGACCTTTGACTACAACGGCCACCGGGGCTGGTGGGTCGGCCAGGGCAACACCGTGGTGGTCACTGAGGGCAAGGCGCGCTGCCTGCTGCAGCGCGACCCGCAAACCGAGCTTGAAGCCATCATGCGGCTGCGCGAACTGGGCCTGGCTTCCGATGGCCGGGGCCATTTCGGCATTCCCGGCCATGGCCCCCAGCAAATCTGGCTGCAATGGGTCGACAGCGATTACGCGCCGTTGCGCCAGGCCGGTTTTGAGCTGACGCTGGACGATGCACTGACCGACTGGATCAGCCGTGCCGATACCCTCAATGTGAACCTGGCCGCGCGTGGTGATGACGAAGCCACCTCGCCCTGGTTTGATCTGTCGCTGGGCATGGAAATCAACGGCCAGCGCCACAACATCCTGCCCTGGCTGCCCGAACTGATTGCCGTGGCCGCAGGCAGCCCGCCCAACGCCGCAACCGGCCTGCCCGAACTGCCCGAATTTGTCTATTTGCCCGCGCCGAACGGTGGCTTTATTCGCCTGCCGACCGAGCCGCTCAAACCCTGGATGGCCGCGCTGCTGGAACTCGTCGGTGACCGCGAGCACGATTTTTCCGGCGACAGCCTGAAACTGTCGCGCTTTGACGCGCTGCGCACCACCGCCTCATTGGGCGAAGGCGCGGTCTGGGCTGGCAGCAGCCACCTGCGCGAGATGGTGCAGCGCCTGAGTGGCCGTAGCGAGCTGCCTGAAGTGGTGCTGCCCAAAAGCGTCAACGCCAATCTGCGCCCGTACCAGCAACAAGGTGTCAACTGGCTGCAGTTCCTGCGCGAATACGAGCTGGCCGGCATTCTGGCCGACGACATGGGCCTGGGCAAAACCCTGCAAACGCTGGCGCACATCCAGATCGAAAAAGACGCGGGTCGCCTGACCCTGCCCGCGCTGATCATTGCGCCGGTCAGCCTGATGGGCAACTGGCGGCGCGAAACCGAGCGTTTTTGCCCCGATCTGCGCTGCCTGGTGCACCACGGTCTGGACCGCCATGAGGCCGCAGACAGCATGGCAGAGTACGACATCGTGATCGCGCCGTATTCGCTGTTGCACCGCGACCGCGACCGCTGGCTGCAGGCCAAATGGCATCTGGTGGTGCTTGATGAAGCGCAAAACATCAAAAACGCCAACACCAACGCCGCCCAGGTGGCCAGCGAACTGCAGTCCCGCCATCGCCTGTGCCTGTCGGGCACACCGATGGAAAACCATCTGGGCGAAATCTGGAGCCTGTTTCACTTCCTGATGCCGGGCTTTCTGGGCAGCCAGAAAAAATTCACCGAGATTTTTCGCCATCCGATTGAAAAACAGGGCGACCCCGAAGCGCTGCACCAGTTGCGCGCCCGCGTCACCCCGTTCATGCTGCGCCGCACCAAGGCGCTGGTGGCGCATGAGCTGCCACCCAAGGTGGAAACCGTGATGCGCGTTGAACTCTCGGGCAAACAGGCCGACCTGTACGAAACCATCCGACTCGGCATGGAAAAGACCGTGCGCGAGGCGCTCAGCACCAAAGGCCTGGCCAAGTCGCAAATCACCATCCTCGATGCCCTGCTGAAACTGCGCCAGGTCTGCTGCGACCCGCATCTGCTCAAGCTTGATGCGGCCAAAAAGGTGAAGGTATCGGCCAAGCTGGAGCAGTTGATGGCCATGCTGCCCGAGATGCTGGCCGAAGGACGGCGCATTTTGCTGTTCTCGCAGTTCACCAGCATGCTCAGCCTGATCGAGGACGAACTGATCAAGCGCAACATCAAATGGGTCAAGCTCACCGGGCAAAGTCAGAAGCGCGACGACCTGATCACCCAGTTCACCAGCGGCGCTGTGCCGCTGTTTCTGATCAGCCTCAAAGCCGGTGGTGTCGGGCTGAACCTGCCGCAAGCCGACACGGTGATCCATTACGACCCCTGGTGGAACCCGGCGGTCGAAAACCAGGCCACCGACCGCGCCCACCGCATCGGCCAGACGCAAAGTGTCTGGGTGGTCAAGCTGGTGGCGCAAGGCACGATTGAAGAGCGCATTCTGGCGCTGCAGGACCCCAAGGCGGCATTGGCCGAGAGCATGTACAGCGGATCAGTCGGGCGCAAGCAGCCGCTGTTTTCTGAGAGTGATCTGGCAGAACTGCTCAAGCCACTCTCTGTTTGATAGCTGGTGGCGCTTGTTCCATCTGGGCTAGAGGGCGATTTGGCTTGTATGTTTGGGGTGCCAGCATGATGTCTGGTTGACTGATGCAATTTCAACGGCGGGAGTTGACTTGGTTTGGGCTGCAAAGGACCCGACAGCGACATTCGACTTTCAGCGACCATCGGCAGGGCTCGACCCTGAGCGGAACTAGGACACAGCGACCTCGCGGCCCAAAAGCGGCCGCTCAACACGCGTCACGATTCGGAGCAGGGAGTTTCGATAGAAGCCCCACACGCGTCGATAACTCTGCGGTTGACCCCTTGTAGAACCACCACTACAATTTTTCGGCAAATTATGGAGGGGTGAACCATGCGCAATGATGAATCGACTGTCCGGCGCCTTGTCAGTGCACGCACAGGGATAGCGGCAGCTCTGGCATTTGGGCTCGTCGGGTGCGGAAGCCTGCCGGACGCTAAGGTCAACTACTACCAGACCACGTCACAGATCACGGTCAAGGTGACGCGTTCGGTCCTTTGTGACACGAAGAATTTCCCCGTCGTGGCCAACGTCGCAGCGCCGAACGTAACGCATTCAGCGGATTTGACAAAGCCCCGATCCACTGATCTGGCGGGTCTCCGTGGCTCCTTTACAGATGCGGATATCAAGTTCGATCTCTACGAAGACGGCCGGCTGAAGGCTGTGAATGCGACCCAAACTGGTCAAGGTGACGCCGTCGTCAAGGCGGCAACGACTCTTGCAACGACGATTGCGGCCTTTAGCACTACGTCGACCCTGCCTTCCTATCCGACTGAATGTACGTTCATCAAGGATGTCGGTGGCGGCAAACCACTGGCTCTTAGCTACGAAGGCGTCTTGAACTTGTCGACGAAGGATTCCCAAAATATTCCTGCGGACGGTGCGAGTGCTGCCTATGCGTCGCGCCTCAGCGCTTTTTTGGGTGGGATTTGCGCCAAAGTTGGAGAGACTGAGGTACCTGCCAAATTGGTGGAGTACACCGGCTCTGATGCCGTTGTAACGGCAACTGCGCCTGCAATGGTCTGGGTGGAAGTCGGGACGGCACGACCGGGGAACTTGTGCGTCCCTGACTTGTGGAAGGGGCGGCTGCCTGTTGCGCAACTCGGCAAGGAATACAAGATCCCCCTGCCTAATGCAGTTGTTTTTGGCAAGCAGACTCTGAGCCTTGCCTTCGCCGAATCGGGTGCAGTGACGTCGATGCAGTACACGACTGCATCAGGGGCCGCAGGTGCTCTGGGTGCCGTGAATGCACTGGCGACCATCGCGCAGCCTGAATCCACGACGGCAAAGACGACCGACCTGAAGAGCCAAGCGGACGAGATCGTCCAAGAGCAGCGACTGCTTCAGTGCAAGGCCGACCCAAAGAACTGCAAGTGACATGCAGTTTTGATTCAAAAGGACGGTGTACTCATGGCGCATCGAATCTTGACGTTGTTTGCACTGTTGCTCATCGCAGCGCCTGCTTTGGCAGTGGACCCGGTCGTCATCACGCTGGTCTCGGATGGCGCCGTAACTGCTAAGCCCGGCAGTGGTTCCACCGTTGTCGAGCGAGGTAAGGCCACGGCAACTGCAAAGGCCGACGGCGACGAAGACATCGAAAGCTGCGAACGGTATGGGCGTCGCAGTTCTGCCAATGGTCGCGCAGCAGTCACAACGGTTTCGGCAGCGTCGCCCACCAGCCTGAGCTATCGGTTGGACGCAGCGGCATCGGCCAGCGGCGGGCACTATCGGACAGGCACTTGCATTGCTGATCGGCGCATTGGCTTCACGGGACACGATACGGAAGCCAAGGTCGACGCGGTGGCCACCGCCGTCGTCAAAATTCACTTCAATGGCGGTCGACCGAACGTTCCGTACTTCGTAAAAATCTCGCGCTCACAGAGCGGGACCGCGCAGAACGACCAGCTGACGGGTCCCGATGGCACAGTCATTCCGCTCAATGACCCGAAGAGCCCGCACCCGGTGATCTTGAGCAAGCCTGGGCAGGACTATTTTCTGAGGACGACGGTCGCAGCCACGGCGCACAATGGAGGCGGCTGCTGCAGTGACCAAATGTCGGCCATTTCCGACATGTCTGTGTTCATTGAGCCAGCGCCATTGCTCTTTGCCGCCGGACAGTCCCCGTTTATCGCGAAGGGATTCCAAACTACGGGCTACAAGAACGTCGTGGTCATCATGCTGGAAGGCCTGCCCCATTGCACTGCGACTATGGTTTCGCCAACTGTACTCGTCACCGCGGCTCACTGCGTCAAAGATCACATGACTCTCGACAAGATGTCGACGGGGAAGGTGCTCGCGGTTTTTGGATCTGGCTACGCCCAGCCACTGTTCGCGCCGGTGCAGATCGTGCGGGCAAGCTACCCAGACACTGGTGAGCAAGCATTCGATGCGTCGACTCTGAAAAACGACATTGCCGTCGCCTATCTGAAGATCGCGATCACTACGCCTGGGGTGAACCCCGCGCCTCTGCACACGGGCACGCCGAGCTGGCAGCAAATCAAGACCAACAAGACCCACCTGACATTCGTCGGATTTGGGTATGACGTGGTTGGTGGCGAGAAGACGGGTGTTGGCGTCAAGCGCGAGGCCTCATGGGCAATCACCGACTACACCGATAGCATCGTCTCGTTTCAGACTGACGGCACCAGCACGTGCAACGGGGATTCGGGCGGGCCGGCGTTCTTGAATGTGAACCAGACACTTGTCCTGGCTGCAATTACGTCTGGCGGTGATGACAACGCCTGCACTTATGGCTGGGACACTCGAATCGACGCCTATCTTGATTGGCTCAAGCCAAAAATCGCGAGCGAGTGAGCCTGTAGGCTCAACCCGAAACTACGCCGTCTGAAAGACGCATCAGCGGATCTGCGCTGTGGTTTCCCTACGAGTTCGGGGGGAGCTCTCATCAAGATTGGGGAATTTGATTGCGTGAAAGGGGAGCTTGGGGCGTTGAGCGGCCCGCGCTCATTGCTCTTGTATTGAGAGGCCGACCGATAGCAGACTTCGGCGAGTGGCCGCTCCTGGCCCAAACCGGGTACTCCCGCTGCATTGCAAACACTGGATTCGTGCCCAGCACCAGCAACAGGTGGCCGTTCGGCAGCCTTGCATATTGTCTGCCTCACGGTCAAGGCGCCACACCTTTGTTGCCAGCCCTTGCTTGCGACCGCGTAATCGCTAACCCAGAGCGTTCAATTCGGTACCTGAAAGTGGTACTATAAAAAGATGAAACAACGGCATCAGCGAACTGTTGAATTGATTTTTTCACGACCGACGAGCGCCAACGTTCAGTGGCGGGATGTTGAGGGCCTTTTCGTTGAGCTGGGCGCAGTGATTGAAGAGCGCTCAGATAGCCGGGTTTCTGTTTTTTTGTTCAATGAGGTGCGGGTTTTTCACCGGCCACATCCGTCACCCAACACGGACAAAGGTGCTGTGGCATCTATCCGCAAATGGCTGGAACAACACGGAGTCGAACCATGAACGTGATGACTGTTGACGACTTTCACGCAACGATTGCATTTGACCCTGATCTGGACATGTTCAGGGGTGAAATTCTCGGCCTCAATGGTGGTGCAGATTTTTACGGAAAGAATCCTGACGAACTGCGCGCGGAGTTCAAGCGCTCGCTTGAGGTATTTCTTGAAGTCTGCACCGAGAAGGGGATTGAGCCAAGACGTCATTTTTCGGGAAAGTTCAACCTGCGGATTTCTCCTGAGTTGCACGAAAAACTCGCTATTGCAGCGCAGGCAAGGGGCAAGAGCATCAATGCCCTGGCCCAAGAGGCTTTGCAGGATAGCTTTGCGTGAATTGGCCAGAAGTTGGCTGGGCAATCCATCGGACGGCTGGGCCGCCCGCTGAGTTTCAACGTTAAAGTTTCCAGTAAGCCGCACTGGCCAAATTGCTCAAGCTTCTATTATATTGATAGCTTTCAGCGCTTATTCAGCAATGGCTTGACGATGATTTGACTTGTATTTTCTTTGGGGATTTTCGAGGTGCATCTGACTAGCGGGCGCTTGATGCCTGTCAGACAAGCGTCACGCCCCAATCATGCGATGCGTCTTTTGACGACTGGCACGCTGTGGTCCAGCGTCAACACCGCCTCGCAGCCTAGCGCCTTCATTTGCGCACCAATCAGGTGGTCGGCCCAATCGCCGCCCTCGCGTTGCCAGACTTTGAACGCGGCCACAACGGTGGGCATGGACTCAAAGCGCAGGCCCACAAAACCCAGCAAGATGGTCATGGTTTGCTGACATTGCGCCTGCGAATGGTCGTACAAGCACCCCAACACCCAAATCAGTTCACACAGCACGATGTGTCCCACCAGGCACTCGCGCCCCGCTGCCAGTTCGACATCCAGCGCCTCTTGCATGCGCTGCGCCTGCGCCGGGTCGTCATCGGTCACCAGTCGCACCAGAACATGGGTGTCAAGTGCCAGCATTTGGATAACCGGGTGTTGATGAGGGCGTGACCGGTTTTGCAGAGCGCGTTTTTTCTGTTGCGGCATCTTGCACTGCCTGATTCATTTCCTCGACCGTACCCGCCTGCTTCGGCTGGGGCAAGATGCCGCGCAGTTTTAGCAATATATGGACGGTGCTTTTTCCTATCGTGAAGTCAGCCACCCAAAGTCCGACCTGTTTGCGGTCGATGGGCGCCAGCAGACCCCTACCTGCCAATCACCAAAATTGCCAAACGACCATCGGAAAGTCGAAAGCTGCCCTTCGATTTCGTCGGAAGCAGACTTTCGGTTTTGGTGCACGAATCTCGGGGCCGGTCATTCAGTCGCGAAAATGATCTTTTCAGACTGGCGGTCGGCACTGCAGCGGTAGCGGCCGGTCGCTACGAAAACTGGGATTGCGATGGTGCCTCCTATCCGGCCTTTGGCATCTCGGGTCCAATCCCCGCATTTCTCTGGCCGCAAAAATCGACCCCGGTGATTCGAGGGCGACGATCAGTTTTCGCCGGTGTCGGTCTTGCGGCGCGACAGTGGGGCATAAACTAAACTGCTATGCTAAAAGTAGCGGCCACGCTGGATTGCGTGCCAGACGCCGTTGTCACAATGCAGCCATACACTATGACCACCGGTCGGGGGCAAATGGGCTAACCTTGACTGTTTTCCTGCCCTGCTCTGGAGCTTTTTACATGACAAGATTGAGACATTTCCCGCTGACTGCGCTGCTCTCAGGTGTGCTGGTTTTGGCCAGTGTGATGCCTGCCACTGCGCAAACGGCTGCCGCCGCACCCAACACCACCGGGCCGAGTGGCTCGGGCGTGAACAATGCGTTGCTTTACGCTGCCGCCTGGAAACAAACCGCCGCCGAATACCGTGCCTTGTACTACCAGGGCTTCAATGTGGCCCGCATGCACGTCGAAATGGCGCTGAGCAAACGCAAAGCTGGCGACAAACCGCTGGCGGTCGTGACCGATATGGACGACACCGTGCTGCACGCGCTGAACTATTGGGGCCATCTGATCAAGCAGAACAAGGATTATTTTGACGATCTGATCTGGGACAAATGGATTCCAGAAAATAAGGTCACGGCATCGCCAGGGTCGCTGGATTTCCTGAAGTTTTGCGCGGAAAACGGCGTCGAGGTGTTTTATGTGACTAGCCGCGACCAGGGCGAGAAAACCTACGAATATGCAATGGGCCACTTGAAGGTGCTGGGTTTTCCCTATGCCGACGAAAAACATCTGACCGTGTTGCGGGACACCTCCAACAAGGAAAAGCGCCAGGACGAAATCATGAAAGACTTCAGTGTGGTGGTATTTCTGGGTGACAACCTGAACGACTTTCGCCGCAAGTACTACATCAAGAGCAATGTGGATGAGCGGCTCAAGATGATGGAAACCGACCGCGAGAAGTATGGTCGCAATTACATTGTGTTCCCCAACCCGACCGACGGGCATTGGCTGGCGGCAATTTTTGGCGAATCAGAACCACCCCCGACCGATGCCAATCGCGAAATCATGAAGAAGGCGGCGACCAAGTCGGCTTGGTGAACAAACCGGGGCACCTTGCTGTTTGATTTGCCTGTTTACGCACGGGCAAAACGCGACAAGTCGCTGCAGCCTCTGGCCGCAGGGGGCAAGTTCATGCAGGACATGCGTGAGCACCAAAGGCCTGGCCAAGTCGCAAATCACCATCCTTGATGCCCTGCTGAAACTGCGCCAGGTCTGCTGCGACCCGCATTTGCTCAAGCTTGATGCAGCCAAAAAAGTGAAGGTATCGGCCAAGCTGGAGCAGTTGATGGCCATGCTGCCCGAGATGCTGGCCGAAGGACGGCGCATTTTGCTGTTCTCGCAGTTCACCAGCATGCTCAGCCTGATCGAGGACGAACTGATCAAGCGCAACATCAAATGGGTCAAGCTCACCGGGCAAAGTCAGAAGCGCGACGACCTGATCACCCAGTTCACCAGCGGCGCTGTGCCGCTGTTTCTGATCAGCCTCAAAGCCGGTGGTGTCGGGCTGAACCTGCCGCAAGCCGACACGGTGATCCATTACGACCCCTGGTGGAACCCGG
>ERZ795030.4670-NODE-4670-length-13259-cov-35.852166_pt1 | contig 13259 bp, 11 predicted proteins | sample MGYA00375122_ERZ795030 | MGnify/ENA primary metagenome ERZ795030 (study PRJEB30165, sample SAMN05720146) | activated sludge metagenome | isolation source: anaerobic digester from wastewater treatment plant | place: Japan | collected 2015-04-20 ...
ATCGCCTTAATGTCCATGTATACCTCCTTGGTAATCATCCGGTATCACCTCCTCTGTTCGAGAAGACGATACCACCATTTCAGATCCCAGGTGGTACACTTTTCATGCCGATTACTGGTACATTTTTACATACTGATCGACAAGCGGCAGACGATCGCGATCGAGGCCTAAAAAAAAACCAAGAGTTGATCTCCGGGAAGCCGTGACGCTGATGAGAGAGAAAGGGGAAATCCTAAAGGCGGCCTGCGAGACGCTGAGAACGAGCCGAAGCGCCCACTATCGTAAAGCCCAGACGAAAAATGAATCCGTGCTGAATAAGGAGCTGATCGAGAAGCTGAAAGAGCTTCGTCTGGGGCATCCGTTTTGGGGCTACCGGCGGATGACGGCTTGGCTACATGTTTGGGAGGGCTATGCGGTCAATCGCAAGCGGATCCATCGATTATTGAGGGAGAATGGGCTCCTGATCGAGCAGGTCAGGCATAAAGCCCTTCGGACATCGGTGCGTTCGAAGCCGAAAACAATGCGGCCAAACCAGTACTGGGGCATCGATATGACGAAGTTCGTTCTGAGCTCCTTGGGCTGGTATCTGTCACTGCGGGCGAAGACATCGGAATGGAAAGAAGCTCTGGATCAGGCGCTGATCAATAAGTTTCCTTGGGGCGTCCGGGATCACGGACTGAATCTGATTTCGGATAACGGTTCTCAGCCGACCTCCGTAGTTTCTATTTAAAACACCGCCGTTTTAGGAATTCAGCAGATCTTTTGCTCCTACGATAATCTCAAAGGGAACGCGGACACGGAACAGGTCATTCGGACGATCAAGGAAGAGGTGCTGTGGTTGAACGATTTTGGGTCCTTTAGAGAGGCCCGAGCAACGATCGGCGCTTGGATTAGCGAAGACTACAATCGGCTCTACGTTCATTCGGCGCTCGGTTATCGGAGTCCGGAAGAGTATCGCTGGCAGTGGGAAGAGTCTCAAAGTGCCGTTTTAGGGGGATGCTGAGATATGGACCGGGTTGAGATCGTCGCTCCTGTGTTATTAGGTGAAGATATTTTTACGGGATCGACCTCTAACTCTGGACGGAATAAAATATGTCTCGCTTTTCGGGGGTTATTACACAAAGTTGCCCGCGTAGATCTTCGATCTAAATTTAGATTGTATCTATAGAAATTAGAGGACAGTTTATCCTCGGAGCCATGCGAAGAGAAGTTCGTTAAGGAAATAAATACGATGGTAAGAAAAGAGGTTATACCTTAAGTAGAAAGAATACGCGAACAAAAGATCGAGAAATGGGAGAAATTGTTTAGAGAGTCGCTTGCATCAATAGCTTCAATGAAAATAATGTCTGCTTTAATCGGAATCCATCTAATCCCCGGATTGTCCACTTTGCAGATATTAGCTCTTAGTACATCTATCGTTTCGAGGGCAGTTTTAAAACCCGTTCTCAAGGCTTGGGAGTAAGAAAGAAAAACAAGAAGAAATTCCTTATTCTTTCTGTTGAGGCTAAAATGAAGATGATATATTTCCGAACGTCAAATTCAGTTCTTTCAACGGTATGGCCGGAATTCAAGTTACGGGAGGAAACGACAACGTCCCTTGGATGGGCAAAGGTGGTTTGCAGATTACAAGAGGGTAACCGGCGATGTCACCATTAAGGCGTAGTAGGTCGTCTCCATCAAAGGTATAAAGGGAATCTACTCGATAACGGATTGCTGTAGCTAAATGGACGGCATCAGGTAGTTCAAGTCTCCTGCCTTTAAGTCGATAGTGCGTTCTTATGTCTTGGGCTAGTGTAGCAATTCTTTGATCAACGGCCACCTGCTCCAAAGAGCGCCTAGGCCCCAACGTTTGATCTAGGATAGCCTTTTTATCTGGCGGGATCTCACCTTCGCAGATTTCAATTAGGGTACTTACGGAGGTGATCGCCTTAATTTCTCCGGATTCAATCCTATCTATACAGTACTCAACGCCTGCTATTTCGCGATCGGGTCGATTTTCGTTCTTGATCCAAGCAAGCAAGACGCTTGTATCAAGGTAAATCAGATCATGACGCTTGGGCATTACGGATTTTTCTAACGAACTCTTCCGATGTCAAACTACCAGTGATGTTGGGTATGAGTCCTCTTAGATCGCGTAGCGAAGGGAGCATATTATCACTTGGCAGAACGATAAGCTCCTCAACGGCGATTTTATGAGGGTCTTGAGAGATGGATTTATATATTAACTCGCCTCTGACTTCTATATATTTTCCTACTGCAGCAATTGCTTCAGTGACCAAATTGTCAGAAAAATGGCAGGATATCTTGATAGGGCCTACGTCGGGATAAATCCTGAAAACATTCTTGCCCTGGTGAATATTAATGTATTCGAGCATACCGCGCACGTATCCTCTAAAAAATTCCTCTGGAACCAGGGCCTGAGACATGATCCTCTTGAACTCGTTATCAACCACCACGACATTTCCGTTAAAGGCCAGCGTTACTGACCTCACGGCGGTACCTATCTGGCTCGTAAGTTCGATTACGTCCTCAATGAGACCATTGTCTATCTTGGATTTACTCGGTAGCCCCTCCCTCAGATATTGATAGGTGGAGTAGGCTTTGTTGAAGGCGGGCTCTCGGTAATCATATTCGGGCTCCCATGGAACCGCTTCAAGGAGCACGGTCGCAGGACTTTTATAAGACAGTTCTGATATTCTCAGATAGAAAGACGACTTCTTACCCGATACTATCCGGTCAGACTTCTTGATGCTATTCAGAACGGTGTTCAGGCTGTTCGTGAATCCGGTGGCCCTAACAAGCCCGTTGTCTGCAGGCAATCCCTCAATCACAAGTCGAAGTTGAGTTTTCGCCATGATCCCTCTGCGTATATAGCTCAGGCGGTCAAGAAAAGTCAATCCCGTATGAATGAATTGTCAAGGCAATATGAAAACTTCCTCTAGTGGCCAACGTGAAAACTTCCGCTTTTCGCATGGGCTCTTAGGTTCTAGGAGGAGAAGCCAAGGGGAAACGGTTCCGGTAAACCCGCCAGGGGTGATCGGGCGGCGGGGTGAACACGGGTGGTTTGAGCCGAATGACCCGTTTAGGTGTAACCCGCTTCGGTCGTTCCTCGATCTCCCGATAGCCCAGATCCCGGCCCTCATAACGAATCGTTAGCCGTCCATCAAAGTGTGACATGACGATGGCTGGCCGGCCCAGCATCCTCCGGGATGGGTCCTCAATCGCATACCGTTTCCCTTTCCAATGGAGACAATAGCCGGTCAGGATCGTCCGGGAGGTTTTAAGACAGAAGATCTCCTCCAGCTTGAGGTTCTTGGGCAAGGGGCGATAAACATCTCCTGGTTGCCGCGGCTCCCGTTCGAACCGGGCGTTGAACTCCGGCAGATAAGCTTCCAGAAAACGGTTCGCTTCTGTGTCAGTAGGCGCGCAATAATGACCCCGTATCAGCGTTGAAAAATGACCCCCTTCTGAAAGGGGTCAAGAGATGTCGTCAGAGAGAGTATGCTTGCTCCCGATCGAGGGATCGGGAGGCAAGGACATGGTCAAAGCCGACGTGTGGCACGAGATCCACAGCCGATTCAAGCTCAGGGAGACCAAGAAGGAGATCGCCCGGGCCCTGGGCTTGGACGTCCGGACCGTTCGGAGGCTGCTCAGGCAGGAGGCGCCCCGGCCTTATGAGCGTGAGCCCAAAGGGAGTCGGCTCCTGGCGGGCTTCGAGGAGAGGATCAAGAGGCGGGTCGCGGCGGTCGGCTATTGCGCCATGTCGATCTATGAGGAGCTGCGGGCCGATGGCTATCGCGGCGGCTACGATGTCGTGAGGAGGTTCGTCTCGCCGCTGCGGGAAGAGGCGACCGTCGAAGCGACGATGCGGTTCGAGACGCCGCCGGGACAGCAGGGCCAGGCCGACTGGGGGCAGTGCTGGACGATCATCGCCGGCCGGAGAGTGAAGGTTCACCTCTTCGTCCTGACGCTGGGCTACAGCCGGCGGATGTACGCCGTGGCGACATCCGACGAGAAGATGCCGGCGTTCCTCCGGTCCCATGAGGAGGCCTTCGAACACCTCGGCGGCATCACCCACGAGATCGTCTATGACAACCTGAGGTCGGTCGTCCTGGGCCGGGACTTCGAAGGCTCGCGCTTCGAATGGAATCCGATCTTTTGGGACTTCAGCCGATACTATGGCTTCCGGCCGGCGCCGCATCGTCCTTATCGGCCCCAGACCAAGGGCAAGGTCGAATCGGGGGTCAAGTATGTCAAACGCTTCCTCAGGGGGAAGGAGTTTACAAGCCTGGACGACCTCAACGCCCAGCTCACCGACTGGATCGTCAACGTTGCCGACCAGCGCGTCCACGGGACGACCCATCGGCAGCCGGCGGAGATGTTCCTCGAGGAAAAGGACCTTCTCCTGCCGGTGGCCAGTCATCGGGCCTACGTGATCGAGGAGCGATCGCTGCGCTACGTTCCCAAAGACTGCCTGGTGGCCTTTCAGGCCAACCGCTACTCCGTGCCTTATCGCCTGGCCGGCAAGCGCGTGGAAGTCCTGACCGACGGCGAAATGATCAAAATCTACCATGCCGGGGAACTCGTTTCCTGCCATGCGCGTATCGAGGGATCCCATCGTTCGTCGGTCCAGATGTCGCATTATGTGGGCTTAATCAAGGCGGCCAAGCCCGCCGCGGCGCCGGCCGATGACGTCGAAATCCGCGATCTGGCCGTCTATGAGCGGCTGGCCACCGGAGGCGTGCTGTGAGTCTGGAAAGGATCCAGGACAACCTCCGCCACCTGCGGCTCTACCGAATCCAGGACCGTCTGGAGACGGCTCTCGAGGAAGCCGCCAAGAATAATGTCTCTTATACCGAATTCCTGGACGAGATCTTGTCCCAGGAAGTCGCCTCCAAGCAGGAAAAGAACATCTCCGTCCGAACCTCGATGGCCAAGTTCCCCTACGTCAAGACCCTGGAGACGTTCGACTTCGCCTTTCAGCCTTCGATCGACAAGAAGCGAATCAAGGAGCTGGCCGAGTGTCGGTTCGTCCCTAACGGCGAAAACGTCGTCTTCCTCGGCCCTCCCGGCGTAGGCAAGACCCATCTGGCCGTGGCCCTGGGCGTGAAAGCCGTCACGGAAGGCTACCGGACTTACTTCACCCAGGCCATGCCCTTGATCGCTTCTCTGACCAAGGCTTATGCCGAAAACCGGATCGAGGAGCGGTTGAAGTTTTACTGCCAGCCAAAACTCCTGATTATCGACGAGATCGGCTACATCCCGATCGATCGCCACGGCGCGCATCTGTTTTTTCAACTTATCTCGAGGAGGTACGAAAAGGGGGCGCTGATCCTGACGTCCAACCGAAGCTTCTCGCAATGGAACGAAATCTTCGGGGATCCCGTTATCGCCACGGCTATCCTGGACCGGATCCTGCACCACTCAGCCACGATCAACATCAAAGGCAACTCCTACCGTCTGAGGGAGAAGGTCAAGGCCGGGCTCATCCGAGAGCCCGAGGTCGAGGACAATCCATGAACAGGGGGGGCATTTTTGGACGCCCACAGGGGGTCAAAATTAGACGCCTATTGACAGGGAGATCCGGGAGTTCTGCCGGATCGGGCCGGAGGCTGAAAAGCTCCTGGAGGAAGCGGTCTCCCGGCTCGGCTTCTCGGCCCGGGCTTATGACCGGTCGCTCAAGGTCGCCCGGACGATCGCCGATCTGGCGGGAGCCGAGGAGATCTCCGCCGCTCATCTGGCCGAGGCTATCCAATACCGGGCGACGGACCGGATGCGGTGAGTTTCATGTAATCAAACTTGACCGAGGGCTTCGAGAATATAGCCCCGAAAAATGCGAACATCTGTTAACACAGCCCAGGCTGGATAATAAAGCCGTTAAATATACGATTTGCAATATAAGATAGGTGATTATAAGATAAAACTTCAATTTTGCGGGGATGTTCGATGGAATCACATAATATACAATGTTCGTCAGGGGGAAATTGTATTAAATACAACACGCTATATATTGATGGCTAAGCATAAGAGGAGGCGATGGCAGTTTTTCCGATGATGACTCCGGGCGCTGGGTTTGGCTGGAAGGAGATAATAACCGCAGCGGCGCTTGGAGTAGCCCTGGGGGGAGCGGTCGTTCAGCTCCTGAACTATGTGCTCGCCAGACGCTCCGCGGAGCCCGCGATAGACGTGCAGAAAAGCTTTGTCGGATACATATCGATATGCGACACTCACGGGATTGGTCGAGTGATGTGGTACTGGACCCTGGATATAACGAACCGAGGAGGTCGCGCGACATCTTTAATGGGCTTCCGACGTGGGAGTATTCCGCGGATGGCAGTCGGCGTTCGGGCTGGAGCCCTACTCCCTGACCAAATCGCCGCAGCCATATATGTCTTCGATCGGCCTATGTTTCGTGCGCTGTCCGATGTTGATGAGTCACTGCGGGGTATCCAACCTCGAGATCTCGAAGAGCTTGGTTCCATGAATGTCGCAATTCCACCTGGAGAGACAAAAGCTCTGTCGTCTGCGCTCGCCATTGACAACAGCAAGATTCCCGTTGACGGATACATGATTTCGTTGAAATTGGCGTTCAACAACGGACGCAAGTATGACCTATCACAATGTCTCCAATTCTCGGGCGGCATCCACGATGCCTAACGAGGCTATGCACCCCGTGGCCCGTGGACAACGACAAACGAGTAACCGGTGCTTCAGGCATGCACAAGATTGACAGAAGATGGAGTAAGATATGAATGACTCTCGCGGATCAATCTGGCGAATATGGGATCTGCACGTTCATACGCCTTTCTCTGCCCTGAATAATGGCTTCTCGGCTGACTTCGACGAATACGCTACGATCCTACTTGAACGTGCTGTTGCCATGCAAGTTGCAGCCGTCGGAATCACAGACTACTTCTCTGCCAAGGGTTATAAGGAACTCAGGAAGATTCTTGACGACGACGCGCGCCTCAAGACGCTCTGCGGGACTGAAGTAGCCGAGGCCGTCCGCCGGATTCTCTTCGTCCCGAACATCGAATTACGCACGAACACGATCGTGCGCCGTCCCGATGGCAACGATCGACGCGTCAACTTCCATGTCTTGTTCTCCGACGAAATCACGCCCGAACAAATCGAAGAAGACTTCCTCCGGGAAGTGAAGTTTGCGGCGGAAGGCACTCCAACCGGAACCGACGAGGAATGGCCGCTTACGATCCGCAACCTGGAGACCCTCGGGCAACGTCTCAAGGCCCAGCACACGCCTTTCGCTGGAAAGTCGGATATCGAGGTTGGCATGATGAATGCCGTGGTTGATCACGGCGCGGTTAGCAAAATTCTGGAGCGCAAACGCTCAATATTCGGGAATCGATACCTTCTCGCCGTCCCTGCGGATGAAGACCTGTCGGAGTTTAGCTGGGATGGGCAAGGGCATTTGGCGCGGAAGTTGATGATCCAGAAGTCGCACATACTATTCTCGGCCAGCGCGGGCACCCATGATTTTGCTCTGGGGCTTCGGCATCCTTCCGCTGACGAGTTCATTGAGGAGTTCAAGTCCCTCAAACCATGCGTGCATGGGTCCGATGCCCACGATGAAGCGCATCTGTTCATCCCTGATGAACAACGATTCACGTGGATTAAGGCCGATCCCACCTTTGCGGGGCTCAAGCGCATCTTGAGAGAGCCAGCCTCCCGAGTTTTCGTAGGCCCAGAGCCACCCGCTTTGGACCGTCAACGCAATAACACAACGCGCTATTGCGATGTGTTGTCATTCGCGAAAGAGCCCGAGTCCCCGCTTGAAGAGCATTGGTTCTCTGGCGATGTCCCGTTGAACACCGGGCTCGTGGCGGTAATCGGGAACAAGGGAAGCGGCAAGAGCGCGCTAGCTGACTCCCTCGGGCTCGTTGGTAATTCGCCCAGAGAAACGCACTTTTCGTTTCTGAATCCCGATAAGTTCCGTCGTCCGCGCGAGCGAAAGGCTGAGCAGTTCCGAGCGTCACTACACTGGCTGTCCGGCGACGTCGATGCTAGGCTGCTATCGGATGCCGTTGACCCAACTTCGGTGGAAACGATCAAGTACATTCCTCAGAACTACCTCGAAGCGATCTGCAACGAAGTGGCAGGCGGCGAGAGCGGCGAATTCGGCAAGGAACTCAAGAGCGTCATCTTCTCCCACGTCCCCGACCATGAACGTCTGGAATGCGAATCGTTCGATGAACTAATGAATTTCCGGACGAACGAAACCCACGAACATATCGCTTTGCTACAGCGGAAGCTGCGCGGCCTAAATGAGCGCGTTGTCTCCCTCAATGCAAGGCTGACCGATGAACACCGGCAGGGACTTGAGCAGCAACTCAATCACAAGCAGGCAGAACTTGCTGCCCACATGAAAGTGCAGCCAGAGCAGATCATTTCGCCGGACAAAGAATCGGCGGTCGAAGATGAGAACGCGAAACTTGTAACCGAGATTGAACGACTTCGCGGAGTAGTGGAGAAGATTGACAGGACGCTCGCGGAGATGGCGGCGAAAAACAAGCAAGAATTACGACGTAAGGCAATGGCCGAGAAGCTCAAGGCGAAGCTCGACAATCTTAAGCGCACATATGACGGCTTTGCCGCGAGTTGTTCTGAATGTGCGGAACTGGGCATCGAACTGAAGGACGTTGTAACGTTTGAGGTGCGGTTCGCGAAACTCGAGGAAATCATCGCAGATGCCCTTCTGAAAAGCAGAGAGCTCTCAGGAAAGCTTCTGGAAGATGAGGAGGGCACACCGGCTTACGTAAAGAAGCAACACTTATTAAAGGTGATGGGACTGCGTCAGACCATGAGTGTTGCGAACCAGCGCTACCAGCAATACCTTGAAAACCTGGCGAAATGGGGAACCCGCCGCAAGGAGATCGAGGGTGCGGCAGATGTGCCCGGAAGCCTTGCGTATTTCGAGGCGCAGATTGAAGAATTGCAGAGGCTCCCCGCCGAACTTGTGGCCATCAAAGGCGAACGTGTCGCGATGGTCCGGGCTATCTATCAGGAAATCGATCGCCTCGCTCGAATGTACGCATCTCTGTACAGTCCGATCGAAAAGGCCATAGCCGGCGACCCACTCAGAGCCCGTGGCCTTGAGATCGGTTTTAAGGTCTCTATTGTGCCCGAGAACTTCGAGGCGCGATTGTTCGACCTTATCCAGCAGGGGAGACGCGGCACGTTCTGCGGTGTTGAAGAGGGACAGAAGAAGCTTCGCAGGATGCTGCGCGAAGCTGATTTCTCTACGACGAAGGGTGTTGAAGCCTTCGTTACAGCCATAGACGAGGCCTTATCCTTTGACCTTCGCGACGACGGGCGGCAGCCCGTGCGGATAGCGGATCTCGTGAAGAAAGGAATTGAGCCGGTCGATGTGTACGATTTCATCTTTGGGTTGGAGTACCTCTTCCCCCGCTACGCGCTGACCTGGGGAGACCGTACACTTGACCAGCTTTCGCCGGGCGAACGCGGGGCTTTGCTTCTTGTGTTTTATCTTTTGGTGGATAATGACACTATCCCGCTGGTGATCGATCAACCGGAGGAGAATCTCGATAACGAGTCCGTATATCGAATGCTCGTACCCTGCATCAAGAAGGCGAAAGAGCAGCGTCAGGTTATCATTGTAACGCACAACCCGAACCTCGCTGTTGTTTGTGATGCAGATCAGGTCATATATTGCGAAATGGACAAATCGGGCGGCAATCGAATCACTTACACGACGGGAGCTATCGAGAACTCGGTGATAAACCACCATATAGTTGATGTACTGGAGGGTACGCGTCCGGCATTCGACATACGCGATGCGAAATATAAACTGGTAGACTCCTAAGGCGGTTCTATGCGGAAAACTGTTGGCGCCACTAAGGCCAAACCGGATTCGTCGAACAAACGGCTGCAGCAGACGGCTAATCGTTGCCGCTGAGCCGTAGCGTTAGGTTGAACAAAACCACTCGAGGTAAAAATGAAAGACACCCTTCCGATCCGAGACAAGAAGCACGTCACCGCTGAGCAGGCATTAAACATCCTCAAGCGGGCGCTCCCCAAGCCATGGATCTGCAGAGAGCAATCGTCAGACTATGGGATCGATGTCGAAATTGAACTTGCCGGATCGTACGCGACGGGGTGGATTTTCAAGGGACAAGTAAAGGGGCACGAAAAGATTAGCTGGAACACAGATGGAATCCTGCTTCAACAGGTTCGCCCGACTACTCTTGCATATTGGCGTGGTATGAGGGTCCCGGTTGTTTTGTTCGTTGTTGATGTGGGTGATGAACGAGTGTTCTGGAGTCCTGGGCAGGGAGCTAGTGTTGAAGCCTATGGCGTACGTGCCTCCAAATCCAGCGAGCTGCCGCAATCGCAGAGCAACCTCGAATGGCACCTGGCGACCTGGATTGACTCTGAGGCTTCGAACAGATATCTTCTCTCCGTCCCCAGAATCGCTAAGAGGCTGGCATACCGTCGCCAGCAGATGAATTACGATGCACACATGTCGATTGAAAACGATGAGCTCGAAGATCTGGCTGCATTGTACGAGGATGTCATCTCTCTACGAAAGGCGCTTGGGCTTCCGTTTGCAGATCTCTTTCCGTGGTCCCTTTGGCTTGCCCGTGTGCGACGGGTCTTTGGTCCGAATGCCGAGGACATGTACTGGGGCATCCATGACGAGATTATGCTGTACCTGAATCCACTAGCAGATGAGGCGATTGAATGTGCGAAAAAGCTGCTTAGCTCGCAGAAGGCCACCCTAGCGAATGCCCAAGCCCAAGCATTCGCAAATGACTACCGGATTCGTACCGTGTTCAGAACCGAGTTCGACGAGGCCGATGAGCCCTTTTGGAGTGGTGTACAAGCAGTTCTCGAAGAAAAGGGCGCCTGTCTTTATACCCATATGCCCCCGCAGCCCGCCTAACAGGCGGTGCACTTGATTGTCCGCGTCGCGGCCTGGAGGTGAACGCCAAGGCGTTATGCCCAGGGAAAGAGATCGACAACAAGCTCGTGCACAGTGATGTTCGAAATATCACATAGGAGTAGGGCCAATATAAATCTCTTCAGCTAGCCGATTGACCGATTTAAGTAAGCAGCTCGAAATATTCCAGCTTGCTTATGCGATCAACAGTCCTTTTAGTCGGGTGATGCTTGCTTTTTTCCCATCCTGCTATCGTTGTTTCATCGACTCCCAGTTGTTCAGCCAGTTTTTTCTGGATAAGCCCATGAATTCTCCTGAATTCGCGAATCCTGTCTCTTGAAGTCTCCGCCTTTTTCTCAAACGGATCGCGGCCTAGGAATTCGATAATCTTCGGAATCTGCGCCAAAGACGGATCAACCCGGTTCTTTTCCCACAGGTAAATTGTGAGGTCCGAAACATTAAGCTTAAACGCAAGTTGGCGCTTGGTGAGCTTCAATTCAACCCTCCGGACCTTGATCCAATCGCCCCAAGTTCGGCAAACATCAGGGATTTTCTCCCTGGGAACTGGTTTTCTTCCCTTCAGCGTTATATGGCAGAAAGGCAACACAAGGGTGCGAGGATGTCTTTCGGGGGCTGGGGGGAGGGGAGAAGGACTGCACCGAATCCCAGCGGTCGAAATATTACGCGAAGATCTCAGGACCGCTGCTCGACCGGATCGATATCCAAGTGGAAGTGCCGGCCTTGAAATTCGCTGATTTCAAGTCGAAAGCGGAGGCGGAGTCCTCAACCGCGATCAAGGCCCGGGTGGAGATATAACCGAAAGTTGTGTATGAAAGGAATGAGCATATCCTATGTTGGATCTCAAAATCTAACAAGGACCTTGCAGGGTCCGGAAGGATACGCTCATGGAAAAGACTACCGCAAAACGGGACGCAGGTCGAATGATTTCGGAATCGCGGGCGGCCCTGGATGAAATCGTCCGGCCGGGGGCGCGGCGGATGCTTCAGGAAGCCTTGGAGCATGAAGTGGCGGAATATCTGGCGCTGATGGCCGGAAAAAAAGACGGGGACGGCCGGCAAGAGGTCGTCCGCAACGGATTTCTTCCGGAGCGGGCACTGATTACGGGCGTCGGGCCGCTGTCCATCCGGAAGCCGCGGGTCCGGGATCGGGAAGGAAAAACGCGGTTTTCGAGCTGGATTCTGCCGCCGTTCATGCGCCGGGTGCCGAGTGTGGATGCGCTGATTCCCGTGCTTTATCTGAAAGGGATTTCGACGGGCGATTTTTCGGAGGCTTTGGAGGCGATTTTGGGGCCGCAAGCGGCCGGACTTTCGGCCACCAACATCGTCCGGCTGAAAGAGGGCTGGAGAGAAGAGTACGAAAGCTGGGCAAAACGGGATCTTTCCGACCGGAGATACGTTTATTGGTGGGCCGACGGAATCTATTTCAACGTCCGATTGGATACGGAGCGGCTTTGCTTGTTGATTCTTATGGAAGCCCTGGAGGACGGGACGAAGGAACCGGTGGCCGTCTGGGACGGGCACCGGGAAAGCAAAGCCTCGTGGCTGGAAGTCTTGAGGGATCTGAAGGCCCGGGGACTTTCCGAATCTCCCCAGCTGGCCGTAGGCGACGGAGCGCTGGGCTTCTGGGCGGCCTTGGAGGAAGAACGGTCGAAAACCCGGGAGCAACGGTGTTGGGTTCATAAGACGGCCAACGTCCTGGACAAGTTGCCCCGGAGCGTCCAACCGTACGCGAAAAAGATGATCCACGAGATGAATTTGTCGCCGATGAAGGAAAAAGCCCTGGCCGCCTACCGCCGGTTCTTGTCCGAATTTGAGGCCAAGTACCCCAAAGCGACGGACTGTTTGCGAAAGGACGAGGACGTGCTGTTCACCTTCTATGATTTTCCGGCCGAACATTGGATGCATATCCGGACAACGAATCCGGTCGAATCGGCCTTTGCAACGGTTCGTCACCGAACGCGCCAGACGAAAGGTTGCGGATCGCGCCAGGCGACATTGATGATGGTCTTCAAGCTGGCCCAGCAGGCGGAACGGCATTGGAGGAAGCTGGAACAGCGCTCAGTTGCTCGCTCATGTGATTCGCGGCGTCGTTTTTATCGATGGCGTCATGGAAAACGCGGCTTAAATGGAGACCAACGGGATATGCTTAGATCTACCCCGTACACAACATTTGACAATATCTCCGAATCGAGATATATACAAGCAGCGAATATAAAACCATCAGATGATTTAACATTAACAAAAACAGCTCACGATGCTCCTCTCAAATTATAGAGCGCCGCATAAATAAAGCAACATTCAAGGTAAAAAAGGGGGAAGAT
>ERZ795030.4689-NODE-4689-length-13218-cov-3.806503_pt1 | contig 13218 bp, 9 predicted proteins | sample MGYA00375122_ERZ795030 | MGnify/ENA primary metagenome ERZ795030 (study PRJEB30165, sample SAMN05720146) | activated sludge metagenome | isolation source: anaerobic digester from wastewater treatment plant | place: Japan | collected 2015-04-20 ...
TCCTTTCCATTAACATACAATCAATCTCCAAAACAAGTAGTATACATAGAATCAGAGACGGATTTATTATTGACAACATATCAAAGAAGGCAGTTAGATTCTATAGAGTGTGTATCACATTTATTTGATATTCCATCAGATGCATTTGATGATACAACGGAAAAGAATAAGATTTCATTTTATTCTGTTGTTCTTTCGACGACACACTCTGATCGAAGCCAGCTGGCAGCCGATACACATGCTTTTTTGCATACTTCGTTCGGAAGTGAAGTTTCAATTATTTTCTATAAATATAATGAGTATACAATGCTATCAATGAGTGGGTTTGGTCATCAGAGTATTCTTTCCGACTGGTTTAGCTTGTATGATGAATATGATGTTTTATTAGATAAACTTGATATCGCTAATTTTAGTATCAAATCTAGCAAAGCATTTTTTATTGATTTTGTCTTTAACTGCGCTCGTTGGTACTACACACATCCATTTAGCTATGATTATGCGGCATTAGAATTATTTCCTGTCGATTATTTCAAAGAAAATGATATTCATGATGTAGAACAAGAGGAGTTGGAACTCCTAGTGCGCAAGTTAAAGAACAAAGCAATAATTGAATACGGAGATGACTATGTAGATCAGGATGATATCACAGTCACCGTAACGAGCGATTATAATCTTGATTTGGAATTATTGCTTCTTGATATTGACGATGAGGAGCAAGATCAAAATCCATTTGGAGAAGATCCGTATGAAGATGATTATCCAGACGACGATCTTGATGAGTATGAATATGAAGACTTAGATTCAGAACTGCTGGACAATCCTATTCTTTTGATGAAATGGCTTGAAAAGCAAGATAAATAGTGACAATAACAAATACTTGAAAGCAATAATACGGAGGCCCCATCATGATCACCATCAAACAGATCAGTATCACAGACCTATCCACTGATGCCATCGTGAATGCCGCAAACGAGCATCTTCAAGCCGGCGGCGGTGTGTGCGGTGCGATCTTCAGCGCTGCCGGATACAACAGACTGCAAGCCGCTTGTGACGAGATCAAACATTGCGATACAGGTTCCGCCGTCATTACAAGCGGCTTTGACTTGAAAGCAAAGTTTATCATCCATGCGGTTGGCCCGATCTGGCGTGGCGGCAATAACGGTGAACCGCAAGCGCTATACAATGCGTACAAGCGTTCTTTGGAGCTTGCTGCGGAGAACGGATGCCATTCTATCGGCTTTCCTTTGATCTCCGCCGGGATCTTCGGCTATCCGCTGGAGGGCGCATGGAGGAAAGCAATCCAGGCATGCATGGACTTTGAAAATAGCACCGGACACAGCATGGAGATCGTCTTTGCGGTGCTGGACAAGCGTATCATTGAGATGGGAAATAAGGTCCTCATTGATCTGGGCTATACTGGCAGAGGTACATCATTCGAGCATCTTCTGTTATCCGGTCGGCAGGTCAATGCAGTATTCTTTCACCTGCCGAAGGAGCCATATGGCTTTCTGAGTAATTGGTATCTATCGCCGTTTGATCTTGACGGGATCCATTATTCGCCGATGGAGCAGTACATCATGTATCAGAAGTGCATCCTTTTCGGCGACCAAGACACAGCCCAAAAGGTGCTTCTGACCAATGATCCTTCGGAACAGCAAAAACTCGGTAAGCTCTGTACCGGGTATATCAATGATGTGTGGGCGGGTGCAAGACAAGCAATCGCAGTGCGCGGTCTGCTTGCAAAGTTCAGCCAGAATGCCGACCTGAAGAAGCAGCTCTTGGACACAAAGGATGCATACCTTGTAGAGTGCGCCCACAGCGATAAAATATGGGCTTGCGGTATCAGGTTAAACGAATCAAAACGATTTGATGCAACTAAATGGACAGGACAGAATATTCTCGGTTTTGCGCTGATGGAAGTGAGAAGTATGCTGAAATACTGAGATTGGAACGGGGTGTGAAATGCACTTACTATTTTTATGCAGCCAAAACAAACGGCGTTCTCTGACTGCCGAAAAGCTGTTTGACGGATACAATTCTCACAGCGCCCGTTCTGCCGGAACGGAGAGCAACGCAAGAGTCAAGGTAACATCAGGACTGCTCGGATGGGCGGATATGATCTTCTGCATGGAGAAGAAGCATATGCGGAGAATCAAAGAAAAGTATTCAGATATCGTAGCCGACAAGTCGGTTATATGTCTGAATATTCCCGATGATTATTCTTACATGGACGATGGCCTGTGTGAGCTGTTGGAAAGTGTGATTTCGGAATATCTTTGATTATAATTGTATTGAAATGAAGGAGGATTATTATGCGAAGATATCATTCTTTGAAAGATGAACTAGTAAGAAAAGCTCGTGAAGCAATGTTAGCGGCAGTTCAAATCTATAATAATCCTCATATCACATTCAAATCTGAATCATTCATTTCTCTAGCAATTATAAGTTGGACATACCTTATGCATGCATATTATAGAAGTATCCATATCGACTATAGATACTATCATATAAAAGGTAAACGAAAAGAATATGATAGAACAAAGTATGGTGCATATAAGCGTTGGGAGCTTGAACGTTGTATGAATGAAAATTCTTGTCCTTTGGACTCTGATACACAAGCTAATCTACGATTTCTTATAGGAATACGCCATGAGATAGAACACCAGATGACTGAAAGAATAGATGAATTTATTAGTGCAAAACTTCAAGCTTGTGCAATTAACTTTGATTTCTATATTACGAAACTATTTGGAGAAAAGTATAAGATAAGCGAAGAAGTCGCTTTAGTCATACAGTTTTCACCTTTGACGCCTGAACAAGGAGCCAGTCTTCGTGATAATCCACATTTGACGACTAGCATTAAAAATTATGTTTGCGCATTTGAAGACGAATTACCAGACCATATATTAAAGAGTTCTAAATATGCGTACCGAATTCTGTTTGTTCCTATAGCAGCAAACCGCGCAGGACAAGCTGATAGAGTTGTAGAGTTTGTAAAACCAGACTCTGAATTAGCTGGTGAGATAGATAAAATATTGATTAAGGAAACAGAAAAACCGAAATACCTACCAAGTCAAATCGTGCAACTTATGAGAGAAAAAGGATTTACTAAATTTAAGATTAATATCCATACAGATTTATGGAAATCAAAAAACGCTCGGAAGAACCCACGGTATGGTACAACTATAGCCAATACATGGTACTGGTATAAAGCATGGGTTGATGAAGTAGAAAAATACTGCAGAGAGCATAGGGCTGAATTACAATGAAATGTGATTTGTAATACCATGCGTGAGTGATATTATATGAAAAGAATTGTTATAATTATTTCGGTGTTTAGTATATTCCTAACATCATGTGGCACTGATTCCGTTCCTGCGCAGCAGCCGACCGATCAGGTGGCAGAGCAGACTGCACCTTCCGCGAGTGTCTGCAAGGCAACGGTCACAGAGGTCAACGGCAATACCATGATCGTGAAACCGGTAGACGGCTCTTCGGAACGAAGCTCTGCTGATCAGTTTTCCTTATCTTCATCTCTGCTGGGTGAGGGCATTACGCCGGTCGTGGGTATGACGCTTGAGATTACCTATGATGGCGGCGTGCTTGAGACCTATCCGGCACAGTTCGGAAACGTACAGAAGGTCACAGTCATATCTGAATCTTCAAATACTCTGCCAGCTGACAAGGGAACACTTATGAATGACCTTGAATATGAGATTGTCAAGGGAGATTCTTATAATTCTCAGTATAAGCAGCGTGGATACTACGTTGATGTCGTAGACGGCAAGTATAAGTACACGATTTGCAGCGGAGAACATTCCACCGGCGGGTACGGAATTAAAATAACCGGCCTTGACTGTCTGGACATCGGAACGGTGATCGTGACCGTAGAGGAAAATGCTCCGTCACAAGATGAAGCTGTTACAGAGGCGTTTACATATCCGAACTGCGCAATTACTTTCTCACATGAGCCAACTGACGGAATCATAATCAAGAGCCCTTCGGGGACAGAATTCGAATGTCTGGGCTTTATTACCTCTTCTGGAAATGAGAAACCGCCACAGTATTCTCTGCCTAGGAGAGCAATCATGGTGGATGGTACACTGTACCTTGATACGGGCTACGTCTCCAGCATGATGCGCTGTGGCATGCTTGACGGTAATATCGAGAAAGTGGTCGACAGCACTGAAATGCCAGACGAGGACGGAGAGGCAAACTTTAGCGCCGAGGGCTGGCAGGGCGGTTTTGAGGAAGATACGCTCGATGTCAGGATCGGCAATGAATTCTGCATCTTCGCCAAGCAGGGAACGAAAAAAGCTGAGAACGGATATATCCCAGAAGGTGTTCTGCAGTTCATGGCAACAGTCGATGAGGTCACAGATGACGGCTTCTTGATTGTGAAAACAGATACGCCGCCCGAGCGTTTCCCGCAGATCAGGAAAGATGTCAGGTACAGACTCAGCATGGAAGCCTATGATCCCGGTATCTATAACGGTGAACTCGCACCTGGAAATGTGCTCATTGTAGCATGCAAAGGCAATTTCGAGGGAGAGGATCCCGTGACAATCACCGATGTATACAGCTTTTCGCCTGTTGGCAGCAGTCCTTGTCAGCCGTATGATGCGAGCAAATAATAATCAGATAAAACTATAAAGGAGCGTTATTAGTATGAAAAGAATCGACATTGGAGCATTTGTTGTTGATGACAATAATAATCAATACAGCATTATTGATGAAGTTGGAAGTGGGGGCTTTTCTCGTGTATATAAAGCAACGTGTAATGGTGGATTTTACGGAATCAAAGTATTGGATCAATTCGATTCAAAAAGCATCTATAGTTTAAAAAATGAGTTTGACATTGCAAGTAGGGTGGCGTCAGATCACGCTATAAAGTATTATTATTTGAATGAGCATGGTCATAATGACTATCCATGCTTTATTGTCATGGAATTTGCAGATGGTGGGAGTTTAGAAGATGAACTTAAAACTTTAGAGCGAATAGGAGCTTCGTATCCATCAGAAAAGCTTTTTGACATTTATATTCAGTTAATTGACGGAATGATTGATATTAGTCAAGAAGCAGTTCATAGAGATATAAAGCCCGCTAACATCTTAAAATCTAATGGAAAATATAAAATTAGTGATTATGGCTTGTCTAAGTATATTAATGAGGCAACAAGATCGGCATCGAAAACCATGAAAGGGTATGGTACAAAAGAGTACTACGCACCAGAATTGTGGGCTAATCCCGGTGAGCATGGTTTAAATAATATTCAAGTGGATATTTATGCAATGGGGATTGTGTTCTATCAGATTGCAAATAATAGGTATCCTTACAATGATACTGGAGACTACAGAACGATGCATATGACTGCGGCAATTAATCCGTTTAATTCTAATGTTGATACAGTTTTTCAGAATCTCATTAATAAAATGATGGCTAAATCTACAACCGAACGTTTTAAATCATGGGAAGAAATAAAAAAATTCCTATCTGAATCTGATGCCGGAAAATGCGGTTCAAGAGATGCATTTGTAGACTTATTATTAAAGGATTCGGCTATGAGAAAGCAATCAATAGATTCCAAAGTTGCAAAACAAACGAAGGAAGAAAACGAAAGGATTGAAGCGTTCAGAAGACTTATCAGCCTGATTCAATCGAAAATTTACAATCCATTAATGCAGATTGTTGATAGCTTCAATCGAAATACTGCAAACGGTAAACTGAAATTAAGTAATATAGAAATAAACGATGAAGAGGAGACATTTTCTTTTCAGTACACAGTTGAACCTCTTTCAGAAGACGAAGACGAACGAGAAATTAGCTTTTGTTTTATGACAACTCCAATAGAAGAAACGCAGCCTCTTAGAGTGATTCCTACAACAGTGTATTATGATGAAGATGATAAAAACGAATTGCTTAACAATATTATTAATCCAAATCCACGAATTATCGAATACAAATACTTGAAAAGTAAGATATTGCTTTGGGGAGTAATTCAAGCAGACTGTGGGGTTGGTATAAATGTTGCTATTCTTGATAATCCAGCTGATCCTCTTTATGGAGTTTTAAAAGTGTTCTTGCGAGTTCCTAATATTCATGGATGGAATTATTGGATTCCTATAGAAACAAAGGAACAATTAAAATCCGTTTGTCCTTATTTTCGCGAATATAATTACAGTACAAAAGTCGAAGACTTTGAATTTAACGTAATAAAGACACTTATACAGTTCAATATAACTTTTTCTTATGGTCAAATAAAAGATCCGAATGGTAATGGATTAATAGCGAAATTGTATTAAGAATGGCATAACATAATAATTCTAGTGCAGAGCTATTTTACACACAGCAAGCGTTAAGTAAGTATAATTATGAGTCTACATTTGTGAAGACATGGATTTCTTCCCTCCAACTACATAAGGTCGGGTGCTTTTAGTAAGTCAAAGCGCACTGTATCTCCGGGAGACACTGGACTTATTCCCGAGGACAGGAAAAATCCACTCCACGATAATCTCATCATTTCTACATAAGAGAAAAAGTGCCGAATTTTCGGCACTTTTCTTATTCTCTCTATTTTTCCCTTGACATCAATACCACGCACTCAACGTGTCCGGTTCTCGGAAACAAGTCAACACCACAAACTTTAACTGCACTATAACCAAGACCATCAAATAATTTGCAATCTCTTGCAGCAGTAGCAGGATTACATGAAATCATAACAATACGTTCCGGAGCAGCTTTAACAGCAGCAGATATTGTATTAATATCACAGCCTTTTCTTGGAGGATCAAGAATAATGACATCAGGACTATCATTGTTCTTATTAAGTATATCGGAAATAATTTCAGCACCACCGCAAAAAAAGTCTGCATTATTAATATTATTTTGCAGAGCATTTTTCTTAGCATTCTCAATAGCCTGAGGCACTATTTCAATACCTGTCAGCTTTCTGACCTTATTTGCCATAGAAAGACCTATTGTACCTGCACCGCAATAAAGGTCACAGATATACATATTCTCGTTCAGTTGAGCGTATTTTTCAGCAACAGAGTACAGTAATTCAGCTTGTTCTGTATTTACCTGATAAAATGAAAGCGGAGATATTTCAATTTTATTTCCGCACATAACATCATAAATGAAATCATTGCCCCAAAGTGTTATGCACTTTGTACCAAGAATTACATTTGTTTTAGCGGGATTTACATTCATAACAATACTTTTAATATCATTATACTTGTTAATAAGTATCTTTATAAGAGCCTTTAATTCTCTGGAAATATCCTTTCGCACAACGATACATACCATAATTTCTTTTGAATGAAATCCTTGCCTTATATAAATATGCCGCATAATTCCTGTATGACTTTGCTCATTATAAATTGAAATCTTCTTCTGGTTTATGTAATCAAGAATATCATTGCTGATTTCTGCAAAAATCTCCGGCTGAAGCCTGCAGTCACTTATCGGAATTACTCTGTGACTTCTTGGAGCATAAAATCCATACACTGCTCTCCCATTAACTTCTGCAAGCGGATACTGTGCCTTATTTCTATATCTTGAAATATTGACGCTGCCTCTGAATTCATCAAATTCAGGAGTTAATCCACCAATTCTTTCAAAAGCATTTTTAACAATATCAGACTTTATTTTACATTCTGATTCATAATTAATATGACGAAAAATGCATCCGCCGCATTTTGAAAAGCATTCACAGTCAGGTGATATTCTATCCTTTGAAACAGAAACAATTTCTTCAGCAATACCAAAAGCATAACTTTTCATTACCTTTACAATTTTCAGATTTACTTCATCACCAACAGCTGTATTCGGAACAAAAACAGTCATACCATCAATTTTGCATACACCATTCCCCTCAAATGTTAGATCAGTTATAACTGCGGTATATCTTTGATTTTTTTCAAGCATTCTGTAATCTCCTTTTTCTTTTCCATAAGCTGCTCAAACCGATTTATATATTCATAAGGAAACTTATAATTATGAATACGAACTATTTTGCCATTCGGATATACAAGCTTTGTAGATGCCGCACAGCCTGCACCAAGAATAGTCTGTGTTTCGTCCATAATATAAATATTATAGTAACTTTCCCTGCCATTTTTTGCGTAACCGACATTTTCAAGATTTTCAACTGTATTTTTTTGACGGTAAAGATAATACGGATTATACCCATGCTTTAAAAGCTGATTTACACTGTAATCAACCATTTCTGCAGCAGGATTTTCTATATATCTTTCGCCATCACTGTATAAACTTGCAGAACGTTTTATAGTAAGAGTATGTACGGTTATGCTTTCAGGGTCAAGACTGATTATACGGTCAAGAGTATTTTTGAAACTTTCAGCAGATTCAGTCGGAAGTCCTGCAATCAAGTCCATGTTAATGTTATCAAATCCAACTTCACGTGCAGTTTTATATGCATTAACAGTATCTTCCCCTGTATGATTTCTGCCGATTGCTTTAAGCACATCATTGTTTAAGGTTTGCGGATTGACAGAAATTCTTGTTGCTCCATATTTTTTAATAATTTCAAGTTTTTCACGGATTATTGTATCAGCTCGTCCAGCCTCAAAATTATATTCACGCACATCATCAAGATTAAAGCACATCTGAACCTTTTTCATCAGGGTTTCAATATGCTCAGCAGAAATTGAAGTTGGAGTTCCTCCTCCAAAGTAAATTGTATCAATTCTGGTATTTGTATCCTTTACAATTCTGCCGATAATTTCAAGCTCCCTGCAAAGCATTTTTATATAATCAGGAATAAGTTTAATTGCCGAGTCCATAGAATGTGAAACAAATGAACAATAACTGCACCTTGTCGGACAAAACGGAATTGAAATGTAAAGACTTACTGCACTCCTATCAATTTTGTTTAAAATAGGCAGCTGATTATATGCAGTTTGAAATGCAAGCTCCAGCTTTAATGGAGAAATCTCATATTTTTTTGTAAGAATGTCAGTTATTTGCGGCTTGCTCATTCCCTGCTGAATTAAAGCAGTAACCTTTTTTACAGGCCGTATTCCCGTAAGAAGTCCCCATGACGGACTAATTCCCGTAAGCTGTTTCAAGCCGTTAAATATAAGTCTGCAAAGTTCATGTTCCTGAACTTCAGCTTGATTTGATATGCCTAAATCTTTTTCAAGACAAATCTTATCTTTATTTTTTAGCTTGATTTCAGCTTTAATCTCATTGCCTGCCGTTTCAGCAATAATATATTCATCATAATCTGAAACATCAGTTATTTCGTAGAAAAAATTGAAGCGTGAAGCATGAATAAACAGCTTTACCGTTGCCTCAACCTCATATTTAAAAGAGTTGCCGATTAAAATAATCGGCATTTTCAAATCATTATTATTCATTTTATCTCCTAAACAGGGTATGTTTTTTGTATTTTTATACGGTCATACTCTAAGCCATATAAGGATTATTTCTTTTTTCAAAATCCAGTTCAGTTTCAGGTCCATGTCCCGGGTAAACCATATAATTTTTCTCCAGCCTTGAAAGCTTGGCAAGTGAAATTTTCATAGCACCCATACTTCCATTTGGAAAATCTGTTCGTCCGATTGAAAGTCTGAAAAGAGTATCACCGGAAAAAACAGCGTCATTGCAAATGTAGCATACACTTCCCAAGGTATGTCCCGGAGTATGCATAACCTTAAACTGAACTTCACCGTCATTAATAAAGCAATCGTCAAATACGGAAATATAATTTGAAATCTTTTTAAATGGTTCTCTTGCAATCTGCACTGCAAGCGATGCTGTTTCACTTTCCAGCATATTAGCGTCATCTGCATGAATATAAACCTCTGCTCCTGTAGCCTGCTGAACATCTGCAACTCCGCCTATATGGTCATAGTGACCATGAGTCAGCAATATTTTTGAAAGCTTGAGCTTTTTTTCATTCAGAAAGCTGAGCAGCCTTTGACTGTCACCACCTATATCAATTGCAATGCATTGAGTTGGTGCAGTTTCAACAACATAACAATTCGCTCCGAAAACTCCAAGCTGCAATGTATATATTCTCATAAATTATCTCCTTATATTTTTGCTCTTTCAACAGAAATAACGTCTTTGATTCTTCTTATTTTATCAAATAAATTTTTAAGCTGTTCTGTACTTGCAATAGTAATGGTAGCCTCAAAAAGAGCATTTCCGTTTTTAAGGTTTCTTGATGATGAATGAATAATAGGAATTCTTGACTCCATAAGAACTGAGCTTATGTCATAAACAAGTCCTACACGGTCAGTAGCAATAACTTCAATGCTTGTCTGCAATGCCCCATTGCTTTCCTCAGACCACTGAATATCACACCAGCGTTCAAGCTCTTCGGGATTATTTCTTCCAAGAACTGCTTTATAATTTGTACAGCTTGTTGTATGCACCGAAATGCCATGACCTCTTGTGATAAATCCGACAATTTCATCTCCGGGAAGAGGATTGCAGCATTGAGCAAACTTTACAACACAATCATCAATTTTATCAAGAATAATTGTATTCTTAGATGATGTAGGCTTTATAAGTGAAACAGGCTTTTCATTTTCATCAGCAGCCGATGATGCATAAAGTTTCTGATACTTATCCTTTAGATGTGATATTATCTTTGAAAGCAAAATACCACCGTAACCAATTGAAGCATAGAAATCCTCAACACTGCTGCAATTGTGACGCTTAAGGTCATCAGCAAGAAATTCCTCCATTTTTTCTTCGGAAACTTTCATTTTGTGACGCTTAAATTCACGTTCAAGCTCTGCCTTTCCCTGAACAATGTTTTCTTCTCGGCATTCCTTCTTAAACCATGAACGTATTTTTGCTTTTGCTTCGTTTGTTTTTACAATGTCAAGCCATGCTCGGTTAGGACCTTTTTCAGGGTCTTTGCTTGTAATTATTTCACATATTTCACCGGTCTGCAGCTTATAATCAAGCGGAACGATTTTACCGTCAACCTTAGCTCCGACTGTTTTATGACCTATTTCCGTATGGATTCGATAAGCATAGTCAATGACAGTTGAATTAATGGGAAGTGAAATTGAGTCGCCTTTCGGAGTCATAACAACTATGTCCTCAGGAGCAAGATCAGTTTTTATAATGCGGACGATTTCTTCAACATCATCAGATGTCTGCTGAGCTTCAATTACCTGACGTACCCAAGCAAGACGCTGTTCCATTTTGTCCTTACCCTGTATCCCCTCTTTGTATTTCCAGTGTGCAGCAATACCGTATTCTGCTGTTTCATGCATATCCCACGTTCTTATCTGAACCTCAAACGGAATACCCTCCCTGCCAAGAACCGTTGTATGAAGCGACTGATACATATTAGCCTTTGGAGTTGAAATATAGTCCTTGAACCTGTTTGGAAGCGGACGGAACATATCATGAATAAGTCCGAGTACATTGTAACATTCTGCAACAGTAGTCACAATAATTCTTACAGCATATTTATCATATATCTCGTCAATGCTTTTATGATTAACAAAGACCTTTTTATATATTCCGTAAATACTCTTGACACGTCCCTCAATCTGAGGAGGTTCAATAAACTCTTCTGACTTGAAACGCTGAGCAATTCTTGACTTTATTGTTTCAATAAATGCTTCACGTTCCTCCTTGTTTATTTCAAGTATATGTTCAATTTCGGAATAAGCATATGGGTCTAAATAATGAAACGCCAAATCCTCAAGCTCGTCCTTTACGGCACTTATACCAAGTCTGTGTGCAATCGGAGCATGAATGTTCATGGTTTCCAACGCAGTACGTCTTTGCTTATGCAAAGGACGATATTTCAATGTACGCATATTATGCAGTCTGTCACATAATTTTATAATCATAACACGAATATCCTGTGACATTGCAAGCAGAATTTTTCTTACATTTTCAGCCTGCTGTTCCTCACGGTTAAAAGCAGGAATTTTATTCAGTTTTGTTACCCCGTCAACAAGCATTGCAACGTCCTGTCCAAAGCGCTTTTTCAAGTCGTCAAGAGTGCATGGAGTATCCTCAACAACATCATGCAGAATAGCTGCACAAATCGTATCTGTATCCATACCCAGATCAAGAAGAATAAAAGCAACTGCTAATGGATGAATAATATATGGCTGTCCGGACGAACGTGTCTGCCCCTCATGAGCCTTTGCTGCAAATTCATATGCAGTAATTATTTTACTTAGGTCATATTGCTTATCTGTAGTAAGAATTTTTTGAATAAGCATATCAATGGTAAAATTATCATCAGGCATAAATAAAATCTCCAATCCGCTGCTAAAAAGCAGGCTTTTTCAGTGTATATCCACCGCTTTAACGGTAAGAAAATCCAAACACTTCCCTATAAGGCAGGCTTTAAAGCCTTGCTGCATTTATCTTTCAAAGCAATTAATATCGGTGCTTTATCAAGACTTGTTTTATGAGTTACTTTAAGCCTTACAGCTTTTCCGCATGAATAATCTACTGAAATAAGCTTCAGCTGAGCCAAAGCTTCAATTGCAGACAATAATCTGCAATAATTTAATCCTTTTGGTTTCATAGAAAAGTAAATCGAATCAACAGACGTTCCGCATTCTTTAATTCTTAAATATATCTCCTTAACCTCATCATACTTCGGCATCATTCGCACATAGTAATTCGGAGGAAGTTCTTCATTCCTGCAAAAGCTTTCAAAAGCATTAAAAGCTGCTATAGCTTTGCTTTGTTCAATATTGCTGGGTCTGTAATCTCTGACAATTATACTTGCACTTTCACGTCCGTTAAAGACATTAATATCAAGTGAAACTATAAAATCACAAATGTCATTTATATTTGCTTTCAACTCCTGAGGTGAAGTACGAAAAATAAGTACATCAATATTATTGCCCTTAAAATCAAGATTAAGCTTTGTATGAACACCTTTGGAAAGCGGAACAATTTTTTTTATAACTGCTTCATGTATGTAAAAAAGAGGAGCTTCATTGCCTGCACCAAATGGTTCAAGCAGTTTTAGTCCTTTTATATTTTCAATCGTAATATCCCTTGGTGTAAGTGAATAATCAGCATTATACTCCGCCGTAGGCATGACAAAATGATTTTCCAAGGCATATTCCAAGAGCTTGTGTTTAAATTCATCAGTCATATTTTCTTTTACGGTAAATCCGCCTGCACCTTTATGACCTCCGAATTTTACAAGACATTCAGACGAATACTGCAATGCTTTAAAAACTGAAAATTCA
>ERZ795030.4691-NODE-4691-length-13215-cov-4.659954_pt1 | contig 13215 bp, 12 predicted proteins | sample MGYA00375122_ERZ795030 | MGnify/ENA primary metagenome ERZ795030 (study PRJEB30165, sample SAMN05720146) | activated sludge metagenome | isolation source: anaerobic digester from wastewater treatment plant | place: Japan | collected 2015-04-20 ...
ACGGGTGCTGCACTTTTAGACCGCCACCCGCGCACTTCTCGACCGGCGCAGACATGCTCTTCGAAAACTGTCCCAAATGGCCACGAAGACTGGCGCAGACGCCATCATCAACGTTCGCCTATGGACCAAGAGCAAGAAGAGTTACACAGATGCCGAGTTCGTCAAGTTTGCCACGCTGGCTGAGCCGTCTTCGGTCAAATCCGAGCCTCAGGCTTCCGGCCCGAACGAGACTACAACAGGCTCGAGCACTCCCCAGGCGTTGGCCCCCACAGAACCCCCAGTCACTTCGGAGAATACCGGCGGCGCTAGGCAATAACTGTAACGCTGCGTTGCCATTTGCAGTAGCAACGAGGGAGGCACAAACTGTGACGAAAAAAGTACTTTGGCAAAGGGATCTCCCCAGCATGTCCAAGCACTGGCGCGGTCAATCATGGCTTGGTCGTGGGGGAGTGGTCCTTCTTCTCTTGGCGCAGTCACTGGTGATGTCAGCATGCCAGACAGCCCCGGCGGGACAAGACGACGTGACGCCCGTTTCGTCTCCTCCATTCTACTCGCCTTTTCTAGAGGCGGGAGGGCTCACAGAATGGGCCCAAGCGGCCATTCGGCAGGGTATTGGGCGTCAGGTGGGCTCTTCGCGAGACCGTTATCCTGAAAACAAAGTAGCTGGGCCCTATGCAGAGACCTACAGGAAGAGTCGCTCTGCCTACCAGCGCGCCGTGGCCGACTACGCGGCCAATCTCGTCGGCGGCTGGGCCTACATTGCATCCGTCAGCGGACCGGGCTACGACTCCATGGAGGATCTCACGCGAGAACTGAACCGCAGGAAAGGACACCCGCAATTCGCCGAAGCCTTGGCGGCGGCGATGATTCTATACCCAGAGTTGGGTGGAGTGTACTATGCTGGAGGCAGCGAGCAGGTTGCGCAGTAGCGCGATACGCTGAGGAGAAGAATGATGAATGTTTCTGCTAGATGGAAGGTACTGGGTGCTCTCCTGCTCCCTGCATTGTTGGCTGCAGGTTGCGCAACCAGTCCACCCGCTGAGCGCACAGTAAACAGACACGTGTCGGTGGGCAGCACTCCTAGTAACCGTCCCGGTAACTCCAGTGGGAAGTATGTTGATCCCCAAGAAAAGAGTGACCTCGCGGTTCTGGGTATTGAGTCCAGTGATGTCCTCGCCGCTTGTGATTCCATGGTCAAGAAGATGCTTGCCAACCAGTTGCTGGCCGGACAGGACCGGCCTCCGCACGTGATTGTTGATGCATCTCAGATCAAGAACCAGACGCTCGAGCGGTTCAATACGAATATCTTGGCGGACCAACTGAGATCCGCTCTCCTGAACGCAGCGCAAGGACGTCTGATCTTCGTCAACCGCGAAGCCTTTGACCGGATCGACAAGGAAAGACAACTGAAGAGCGATGGAATCGTTGGTCAGGGAACTACCCCAGCCGCCAAGCGGCAGCTTGGGGCCGACTACCAGCTGTTCGCCCGCCTCACGGATCTCGAACAACGAGACGGAGGTCGCGTCGAGCGCTATACACAGTTCAATTTCGAGATGGTAGACCTGGAGACGGGCCAAACCATCTTCTCTGACATGTACAATTTCAAGAAGCGCCAGAGCATACCTGTCGTTTACAGATGAAGAAAGCGCCCTCTAGGGCGGGGAGCAGGAGCATGATCATTGCGCGAATCATCGGCGTCTTACTCGTGTTCGGACTGGCTGGATGTGTGACCGCCCAGCCCAAGCCAACGCTGAGCAAAGGGGAAAGCACGGCAACCATCGCGACATCCGAAGGTATTGAGGCCCCGGTCCGAGTTGTCAGTCCGGAAACGGAGGCACAGCTAAACCGGGTCGGATTCCTGACCAAGGGATTGGCTGGACGCATAGCAGTCGAGCAGACAGGTGCTCGCCGGTCCGCGACCAACACTCTTGAGATCCACGTTACGCTCCGGAATCGGACAGATTACCCACAGAAGATCGAAGTGCGCTCTCAGTTCTACGGGGACGGGCGAGTTGCACTGGAAGGGCCTGGCGCGTGGGAATCCGTGTTCTTGGCACCAAACGGTATCCAGACGTACCGGACTTCGTCCACGCGAACCGACCCCGTGGCTTATTACATCGAAGTTCGCGAGATGCGCTAACAGCAGGTGGGGAGAGCAATGAATAAAGTACTTCCGAGTCGACTGTCTTTCTTTCTAGCGTTGGTATGCACGATGGGGGTGATGGCCTGTGCAACCCCACCCACACGACAAAACGTCAACAAGAGCGATTCTGTTTCAAAGGAAGAGCCGCTCCCTGCCGGTGTTGTGCCCGGTCCGGAGACGACACAACCCGCCAAGCCTTATCGACCGGATTCCGTCATGACCGGAAAGTCCTCAACCCCCGCTGCTGCAACTGCATCGAGCCAGAGCGCCGAGGCATTCAGGAAAGCCTACGAGAAGGCACGCTCCCCCAAGATTGCGCTCTACGTCAACAGGGAGCTCAGCAGTGATGTTCGCGAGTGGAAGTCCGACGTGCGCATTTCCGAAGGACACGGAGAAACCAAAAAGAAGACCAAAGGCGCGGTGACAGAGAAGATCGTAACCGCAGGCGCAGACACGCTCTCGGTTGAGACACGGAGTGACGACGGTGCCGGTCAAGCGCGTCCGGATTCCTGGTTGTGGCAGTTAGAGGACTCATTTGCCCAAACCATGATGGCGGCCGGAGGACGGCTCGTAGACAGGGCCATGGTGATGCGGCTCATGGCGGCATCCTCCGTTGATACGGCATATGAAGATGTCCCCGTGAAAAAGATAGAGACGGATGCGTTGAAAGGGAATGCTGACATCCTTGTGGAACTGGTAATCAGCCGGAATCCAGACCCAAAACAAGGAGACGTGTACCGGACGAGAGCCATCGATATCAACTCAGGTGTCGTGTTGGCAACGTCCAACACATCCGGTTGGCGGCTATCGACGGATGGCCCGGCCAACGAGGACCCAAACGAACGGGCATCAGACCAATTACCCGATGCGTCCAGTCTGGGGAAACGCATGGCGCAAGAGTTGATGGGGGCGCTGGCGGGAAGCCTCAAATAGAGAATTTCTGTCGTTCGCGGTTGACGCGGAAGCACGCTTGTTCACACGCGCCTCCTCACAACAGGGAAGACAGCAGGAGAAGTACCTTCTCCCTTATGCGGCGGTCGTTTCAAATACTGTCTGGAATGCCTGCAGCTGCTCGATTCCCCGGTAAGTCTGTGGGGTGGGGATTGCGGGTGCCCAGCGGGCGCGGGTGAGTCGGTCCAGCACGGATTGCAGTGTCAGCACGATCTGCGAGGCCTCGACAAGGGGGTCAAGGTTTCGGGCGAGCAGCGTTTCGGTCATTTCCCACACGGTCTCCGCGGCGGTCAGGAGAATCGGCCAGTTGACCCATCTTGCCGTTTCCCGGGGTCCGGTCAGAAACGGCAGGGCGTTGGAGGCAATGCGAAACGTGCGTTCGCGCGTGCCCCGGGATGAATGGACCACCGAGGAGCAGGCCATATCGGTCATGGCGTCGTGGACAGCTTTTTGCGAGTAGTACAACTCGCGCGCGATTTCCCGCGGATGGCTCGCGCCGTGAATGGCGAGGTAGGTCAGGATGTCGCAGCGGGCATTCACGCCAAACAGGGCCCGCATTCCGAGCAATCGGCAGGGCGCCGAATCCGCGGGAAAGACTTGAGAGTATCCTCTGAGCGTCACCGCCCCCCTGACCAGTCCGTGTTTGAGGAACGTCGGGTCGTTGTCTGCCGGTTGCGGCAAGGGGCATCCGTCGGGGAGCGAGAACAACGCACGGGGTTTGTCCGCCTGCATCTTGGCCCCTGCCAGCGTCCGCCACTTGACGGAACTATCGCGCTGCGACATCCAGTCCGCCACCGCACTCACCACGTCGCCCCCGTGAAAGCCCTCCTGACGGAGCATGTTCCTCATGCGCTGGACGTTGAGAAACCGGCCGTTCCGGGCGAGCCAGTCCAGCACCTCATCGAAAAGGCGCTGATCGTAGCGCCCCAGGGAACAGGTGAACAACAACAAGGCCTCGGGATCAATCACATGCCGCAGCGCCACTCTCTCTTGACCGGCGACGCCCAGGGCCGTCCATTCCCGCCACAGAAAGCGCAAGAGCATATCCAGGTAATCGTCTCTAAATTGTCTCAGCAATGGTTTCATGTCCGAGAGCCTCGAGTAGACGCTTCAGCAGCATGCGGAACCCCGGCGAGATGTCTGAATGCTTGGTCGAGTTGGTGTTCCGACACTGCCTGATTTATTCATAAAACCACTCATTATGAGTGGAAGAACTATGCCAAAAACCAAGAGCCGTGGCAAACTCAGGATTCACCCTCGGTACGATGAAGCGTTTTGAAGAAGCCGCGGCGGCGGGAGGATGTTCTTCCGGGGCCTGCTTTTCCGGCCCGCCTGCGGCACACATGCGCCAACCACCCTTGCCGAGGGGTCACCGCGCGTCGGTCAGTTCCCGGGCCAATGCCGCAACGCCGATCGCCTCGATTTCCGGCGTGATGGGGTAGCGGTCGTGTCCGGAATAGACGATGAAGGAGCGCGTCGGGTGAATGTCTTCCCGGGCGTGGTGAAACCCCTTTCCGGCCTTGGGTGCCGAGCCCAGCTTGATTTCGATCGCCCAGCGTTCGCCGCCGGGCAGTTCCAGGAGCAGGTCGACTTCCGCCCCGGCGGATGTGCGATAGAAGCTTGCATGGGTGCGCCCCGGCGCGGCGGCAAGCAGGTTCTCGATGACGAACCCTTCCCAACTCGCGCCGACCACCGGGTGGCCGCACAGGGCGTTGTAGTCGCCGAGCCCGAGCAGGGCATGGAGCAGTCCGCTATCGCGCACGTATACCTTGGGCGACTTCACCAGGCGTTTGTTCAGATTGGCGTGGAACGGCTGCAACCGGCGCACGAGCAGCAGGTCGACCAGCAGGTCGATGTAGCGGGTGACGGTCTGGGCGCTGATCGACAGACTGCTCGCAAGCCGCGATGCATTGAGCAGGGTCCCCTGGCCATGGGCCAGCATGGTCCACAGCCGCTCCAGCGTCTCCGAAGGGATACGCGGCCCGAACATGGGGACGTCCCGCTCGAGGTAGGTCCGGATGAAATCCTCGCGAAGGGCAAGGCTCTCGTCATGGTCCGCGGCCAGGTAGCTGTCCGGGTAACCGCCGCGCACCCACAGGTTCGTGAGGCTCGCCGGGTCGGCGCCGACTTCCAGGATGTCGAACGGACCCATGTCGATATAGGCGATGCGGCCCGCGAGACTCTCCCCCGATTGGCGCAGCAGGTCGATGGACGCCGAACCCAACAACAGAAAGCGCCCGTTCCGCTTCCCGGCGCGACGGCCCTGGTCAATCAGTCCACGAAGGGACTGGAAAAGCTCGGGGACGCGGTGCATTTCGTCCAGCACCACGAGCCGGTCCGCATATTGCCCCAGGAAAAGGGCCGGGTCGGCCAGCTTCTCGCGGTCGGCCCGGTTTTCGAGGTCGAGGTATACCGCGTCCGTCTTCCCGGCGATGTCGATGGCCAGCGTGGTCTTGCCCACTTGGCGCGGACCTATGAGCGCCACGGCGGCTTGCCGGTGCAACGCCGCGCGCAAGGCCGGTTCTATCCTTCGGGGGATCATGGCTACATTTTATCCGTATCGTGGATAAAATGCAAGGATAATGACCTGTCCTTCATCTGCCGCGAAACCGTCCCGTGCCTAGCTCCCTGGACACCGGGCTGCGAGCAGGGCTGCGGGATAGTCTGTACGCCGCTCGAGGTGCAGCAGGTCTATCATCCGATGAGTGACTTCCGGGTGGACGTGGTGCCAACGAGACGCCACGCCCGCTTACCACTCCACCGTCCGCTCGACCACGAGCACGCGGCGGTCTCGCTTTGCGACCCCCAAGGCGCACCGCCGCATCCCGGCACAGTCATGCCCGGACTGTGTGAGTCAGGTAGCGTGCACTCTCAGTGCAAGTAGCACATTACTCGCGCTTCACTTACGCCGATATCTTGCGGCCGCCAAGACACCCAATCCAGATACGAGAAGCACCATCCCGAGGAGTCCCGCAACCGGCAACTGGACATCGCCGTTCTGGTCATAGGGGTCGAGGCCGAGTTTGTATTCGATGCCGTCCGAGATGCCGTTGTTGTTGCTGTCCCAATCGAGGTAATTGAGAATCCCATCACCGTCGGCATCTCCTGTGCCCTCGAAAGCGTTGTCCAGTCCGTCGCCGTCTGCGTCCGGGGAAACCTCGTATGCCGCCGCGAACGTCACGGTCGAATCCTTGGCCAGCGTCTGCGTTGTGGCGCTCGGCTCCGGAGTATCGTAAGCTGCCAGCGCTCCCCACGTCAGCGTGATGGTGCCCGTCGGCACGTCCTGCACGGACTGAGTTCCTGCGCCCGTATGCGTTTGCCCGTCACCATCCACAAAACTCCACGGGGCCGCATCCGGCGTCGCCTGCACAATGACAGTCCCTATGTCGCGGGTAAACACAGCCGTCACCGTCTTGTTGGCGTCCAATGTAACAGTCGTGGAACTCGCCGCGCCATCAGCGACCTGGCCGTCCCAGTGGTCAAATGTCCAGCCCGTCGCGGCAGTTGCGGTCACGGTCACAACTGTACCGGCGTTCTGTAGGCCGTCGCCCGGCTCCTTCGTCACGGTACCGCCCCCCGAAACTTCCGTGATCAGCGTGTAGTAGTCAGAGACACTGACGGTTACCGGTTGTACCAGCGTTCCCGCGTTGGCCGTCTCGACCTGAATTTGCCCCTGATACACGCCTTGAGCGGTCTCTGGAATGTCATACTGGAACGTGGCTTGAAGGCTCGTACCTGCCGCCAGAAGGTTTGTCTGAACGGACGCGGGCGTTTCCGTGGTGTTAAGCGGCAATTCCTCGTTCGCTTCATTGAGCAGCGGCCCAATGGACACGCGCACGACGTTAAGCGGCGCCTGTCTACCACACTCGGCAACTTCCGTGCAGATAGTCGCTGTGGTTCCCGGCGAAGCCTTCTGCGTGATCGCCTCGGGGGCATAGCCAACAACTGCTGGCCGGTTCGGCTCTTCGAGGACCACAAACGTCACAGCGTCGTCTCCCTCAAGACCCGGCTCTGTCAATGTGACCGTCACCGTGTACGTCTGCCCCGCGACCTGGGGAATGGCCACTTCCTCGGGCCTTGCTTGCGTCCCCGTGTATGTTGCCGGGAACTCCGCCAACTCCAGACCATTCGCCACGTCGAACCCAACCCGCTGACCGGCGGCGTTCGTCACCATGACGCACGAATCCGCGCCGAACGAGTCAAAGACTTGGAGCGTCGCGTTGTTCGCATCGGCTCCCGGGGTGTACGTGAACGTCGCGGTTGGGGCGTCGGGGGGGAGCGTCGCCTCTTGCCTCTGGGCAACGCGGGTGCTCAGTGCTACCGTATCCGCCGCGTTCAGCAATCGCTGCGCGCTGCGCATGGCGATTGGCTGAGCAGCGCTCTTCTTCCCGCCCTCGAAATAGTAGTACGGCCCGGACATTCTTGGCCACGGCCCCGCATAGGATGTCAGCGTGACATACCCCTTTGCCCACAACTTTTGGTTCCACTTCAGGCGCGTTGGTAAGTCGAAGTTATAGGTGATCTCAGTACCCGGCGCAGAGGGCGTCTGCTTCAGTGCATAACTTGCAACCGCGAACACCACATCCTTGTTCCATAGGGACTTCGCCAAGGTGTTGGAAACATCCATGGTCACATAGTTATCGCACCGGAGTCCCAGATCACAGTTCACGGTGCCCGAGTTCTTTACTGTTGCATGGACCAATACCCGCCCATAGTCGGTCAACGAGAAATCTGCCCCTTGGTTCTTGACCTCCGTGCGGAACGCGCTCCGTTTGCTGTTGGCGAGATAATACGGCGAGGCCGCTTCCGCCTTGATGAAGTCTCTGGTCTTCGTATGGAGTGTCCCCAACAGACGAAGGTCCCGCAGGTAGTCTCCAGGAAGCAGGCCCCAAGTCGTCGCGAAGTCCTCCTTTACGCTGCAATCCCAACTGCTGATGGCCCAATCAGCCGCAAGTGTTCCGGCGGTGGCGGCGGCATACCCCCAAGGGCCGATGACGGCAGCACCCCAGTCCTTCGCCTTACCAACGGCGAAACTCGTTGTCTTAGCGACGAATATCGTGTCCGCCGCCCACTGATCGCTGCGGTACCGATAGTAATCAGGCATCACGGTCAGGAAGACGCTCGTATTTGTCTCGGGAAGCCAGAGGGGGTACGCTCTTCCGCCTGCGGCAGGAATCGTAGCATTCTGCGCCTGAACCGCTACCGCGTGCAGATAGCCGCGAGCGCGGTCTGCCGCAAAGTCCGGCGAGACGGTTCCAGTGGATACAAAGGAGCGGAAATCGGTTTCCCCGTTGCGCAGGGAGTCCAGCATCTTGAGATAGAAGGGAGACTGGGGAAGCTTGGCTCCGAGTCCATAGTGGTTGCCAGCCGGACTACCCTTGTATACGCCCATCGGACCGAAATCGACACCACCCGCTTGCGGCGATATGAAATAGGCCAGAATGTCCTTGGAGGAATCTGCCGAAAAAGAATCGTTCATCACATCGGTGATGAACTCGGCCGCCCCGGACAATTTTTCTATGTTGTCAATCGCATCATCAAGCGCTCCGAAGGCCGCGAGTGCCCATGTGGAATTGGTCAGCGTCGTGGAATTCCTCATTAGGGTATCCAGCGTCCCCAGATGTTCGGAAAGCCCAAATACCTGTTGTGGTTTTCTTCCTAATTTGACCAGATTCATCGCACCCAGAATCGCGTCAGCGGCATTCACTCCAACCAAGTAATTATCGACGGTCTGCGCCATTTCACCGATTTTCGCGTTGTTGTTTTGGGCGATCGCGCGCAACGAATTGCCGAGGTTGGTGTATTCGCCGATGAGCGCCTGGGTGCCGTTGTCGGCCAGAACGACATCGCGCGTGCAAGGTGAGGTATCGGCGAAGAAGGGACTCGTCTGCCCGCTGCGCAGCCCGGCGGTCGCCGTGATCAGATAGGTTCCCCGCACAGTCGTATTCACGCCATCGAATGCATAGACTCCACTCGCCCCCGACTGCACGGTGAATAGCACCGCGTTGGTCACTGCATTGCGCAGCGCGACATTGGCGCCAGGAACGGCCGTTCCGTACGGATCGCTTACTTTGCCGGTGATGACCACCACGCCTTGTCCGGCCCGAAAACCCACCATATTGCTCACGTTGTTGACGGTCACGTGCGCCACGAATTGCCCTGTCCGGTCAAAGGCAACGCTGGCCGCCTCCCACTGCGAGCGCGTTGCGTTGTACGTCAGAGTTCCCTCGGCAACGGTGCTCTGGCTAGCGTCCGTCACCCAGAAAGAACCCGTGCCCGTGGTGACCTTGCTGCCGGTCCTGCGGTCGTATGCCGACGTGCTGACGACGAGCGTCTTGGCAACTGAATTCCATATCGCAGCGGGACGAAGCTCAATGCCCCATTCCGTTCGAGAGTAGCTCACAGGCTGCGAGGCTACGGTCGCCTGCGTGATCACGCCGTCTGGTGGTGTGGCCATGCGGTAGTAGCTGACGGCAGGAGCGATCACTGTTGCATCGGGAAGGATGTTGTCTGTGGGAGCCGCCATGCGGTAGTAACTGACGGCAGGAGTGACGACTGTTGCATCGGGGAGGACGTTGTCCGTGGGAGCCGCCATGCGGTAGTAACTGACGATCGGCGATACCACTGTCGCGTCGGGGATATCACCATACGCGAAACCGGCGATGCCTGCTGACAGCAGGATTCCCAGCATCCCGAAATATTGGCGCAGATTAGACACGTCTTGTCCCCCTCTCAAAAATATCCGGCAGATATCGCACAACACCGCATAGCGAACGAAGGAGCGCGATTACAGCCTTCCACCGAGGGAGATCCGCTTGCCAGACTCTGTTATCCATGTGATTCGTTGCCCGCCGCCCACTGTGCTTTCAATCTCGGCCTTGGCAAAGCGTTCGCCTGTTGATGTAAGGCCGGTGTCGCGGTACGACAGCTTCTTGCCGCCTCCACCTGCAGGGATGCTGATCACGGTCTTCGCGGAGATTGTGCCGCCGCCAACAGGGATGTCTACCGAGGCAACGGCCGTGCTAGACGCTTGCGTGCCGGTAGTATTCGTAGCGACAACGGAAATCGTTGAGCCTTGTTGAGGCTTCACCTCGATCGTGATCGGCGTGTTGAGAGGAATGTTCTGACACTGCACGACTACCTCAAAAGGACTCTGCTGCGTCCCGGACAACGTGATATCGGCTGAAGGCAACTGCCCCCTCGGGATAGCGGACACGGTAACCCCATCAACGCTGGCGACAGAAAGATGCGGGTTCAAGGATTCGGGAAGAAGAATTATGTCCTGCATCCCGCGAGTCAGGATGCCGGTTGTACTCCCCCTAAAAAGATCTGACAAAGCCTCGACCCGTACGCGTCCCCTGCCCGATGTGCCACCGAGGTCCGAGGTGGCGCAACCCACACTACCAGCACCGTAAATCGCCGAAGCGACAAGGCGAACAGCGCCACCGCTCGCATACCACAAGCCACCACGTGCGTCTATATACCCGGACAATGCGATAGTACCTGACGCCGCTATCAACAATGCGCCGCCGCCGCCACCGCCGCCACCGTAATGCCCCGCACCATTGACATCGGAGGGCCATGCGGTTCCGCCCCCTCCCCCTGAGCCCCCAAGAAGAGGAATTAGGTAATCATTTCCATAAAGCGGACCTGGCGTGGAATCATTGGCCGACCCTATGACGGCACCGAGTGTCGCATGTGAAGCCGGTGCCGCATAGTTGGACCTGTTTTGGCCCGCGCCTGGCCCTAGACCGGCACATCGCATATCTCCGCCCCCCCAACCGCCCGGACCGCCTGCGCCACCAAGCCCAACAGCGCCGGCTGTTGCTGCACTAGTGCCATCTTTCCCCCTTATGCTAACTGTTCCGGCTATTGTACAATCCCCCTGCACAAGCCAAACTACCGGTGTGTTCATAGCGTTAGGGATGAAGCTGACGGTCTTGCCCGTGGGGATGTTCACCGACGTGTAGTGGTAGATGCCATCGGGGTGGTCGGCCATGTCGATGGTGATGTTCGCGGTGGGGTTCAGTGCGCCGTCATGCCCATCGCTGCCGCTGTTGAACTGTCCCTGCGCCACGGGCATCCAGAGCAAGAACGCCGCCACTATCCCGGCCACTACCCCTGCCATTGAATCATTCCGCCCAATTCGCATCACCCTCTCCCTCCCTCTACGGCTATCACGCCATGTCTGCCCTGACAGATCATCACACCATGGTTGAAAAAGGTTGTCCTCTACATGACCATGCAACGGAAGCCCCCGGTCTGTTGGCCCGCTCGCCGTGAGCAAAAAGCGCCCCACAATTCACGCGAACTGGCGCGTCATCCTAGCACGCCAGAGAAACGAAGTAAATCGGATCTATGTAGGAATATCCCTGAAACTGAACCGGGGAATTCCCTGTGTGTGCGATAGCGGACTTCCGTCCGCTATGGTTTTACTCATGGTTTTACCCACTTCCCAAAACCCGAAAATTCTGGGCGTTTTGCGACGAGGGTCCCTCGCCCGGTGGGCAGGTTGGGCTGCCCCCCCTGCCCCCCCGTCGGCCCTACACGGCGCGGCCACCGTCGCTCTCGACACGCCACCCGCCCGCGCCACCGTCCGCTCGACCATGGGCACGCGGCGCTCACGCTTGGCGCCGTCCACGGGCGGGCCGCCGCATCCCGACACAGTCATGCCCGGACTGAGTGTGTCCTGTACCCTGCTCGCCTACGCTTCGTCGGGGGGCGTGACCCGTGCCGGTCGCCGCGGTTCACCCGGCTGCTGAGGCTTGAGGTTCTGCGTCTGCCCGACCCGAGGACCGCGCTGCGCCTTCACGGCGGGCGGGAGGATGCCTGCTGCGGTCAGCTTCTCAGGGTCCAGGGTCTTTGCCGTGTACGCCGCGACGATGGCTTGGTCGGCCCGGTCGTGCAGGTACCGCAGGTAGGCCTTGCCCGCGGGCGAGTGCAGGTGCCGGGTACAGGTGCAGGGGTTCAGGCCCAGCCGCGCCGCGATGTCCTTGAGCGGCGTGCCCAGGAAGTGCGCCGCTACGATGTGCCGGGTCATCGGTTTCGCGTCGGCGGGGGTGGTGGTAGGGGTGCGGGTCATGACGTCTCCTTTCTGCTCCCGGCCAACGCGACGGCGAGGGCTTCGAGCAGGGTTTCGCGGTCCAGACTACGAAGCATATCAGTTAACGCTTCCTTGCGGTCGACTCTGGATTCTGGGGTAACCGTTGGGGTAACGGGATTTTCGTTGCGTTGTAAATCATTGCTTTGTAATGAGTTGCGATTTGGCGGCAGGTGACTCATAATCACTTGGTCGTAGGTTCGACCCCTACCAGGCCCACCAATGATATCAAGGCTTACGAGAAATCGTAAGCCTTTTTCTTGCGGCAAGCACCTGCCTGTGATGCAATTTTGATGCACTTCCCTGCAACACACTCCCCTCGTGAGTGGATTTCTGTAACCGTCCGGTGAAGGGCGTCTTTTCAACCGATGGCGTTGGTGCGAGAATGGTAGCCATTGCAGAGGAGGAGGCGGAGCAATGGCGCGTGGGACGAGTGGGGCTTCGGAGCGGGAGGCGTTTTGGCGGGGGCATGTGGCGGCATGGCCGGGCGCCGCTGGCCGACGTGATCGCGGCGTATGGCCAAGCGCTGGCGGACAAGCAATGCAGTCCCCGGTACGTAAAGGAAACGGCGCGGTATCTCGAACGCGCGGCAAAAGCCCTGAATTGGCGCACGTTGGCCGACATGGACGGCGAGCGGTTGAATGCCTGGATTGCGAGCGAGCAGTTTGGCGCACGAATGGCAAACCATTTCATCATCGTGGCAAAAGCTTTCTCGACGTGGTGCGTGAAACGTGGATACCTGAGCAAGTCGCCTTTCACAAACCTTGAGCGGCGCAATGAACGACTCGACCGGCGACACATTCGGCGCCCGCTTACGCCGGAAGAGGTTTCACGCTTGCTTGTGGCCGCACAGGAACGCCCCAAGATGGAGGCAACGCGGAATGGGCGCACTGTTTCTACCGAAGAACTCGACCGGGTGCAGTGGAAGGGCCGCACCTTATCCTCGAAGCGCGCCACGAGAAGGCCCGGCGTGGCGGCCCTGTTGGCGGCGTAGCTGTGTATCGTGTGAAAATCCCGAAAC
>ERZ795030.4703-NODE-4703-length-13179-cov-8.982246_pt1 | contig 13179 bp, 2 predicted proteins | sample MGYA00375122_ERZ795030 | MGnify/ENA primary metagenome ERZ795030 (study PRJEB30165, sample SAMN05720146) | activated sludge metagenome | isolation source: anaerobic digester from wastewater treatment plant | place: Japan | collected 2015-04-20 ...
TGGAAGGCGTTCCATTCCCCATATTGGCTATGAGTGACACAGGAGAGCTTAAAATAATGTTTCCTGGAGAAGAACATGAGTTTGAAGGAGGGTCTGTTACAGAGCTTCCTATAGCTCAGGAAGGGGCAAGTATTAGAAGTGATGATAGGAATTGGTTACAGAGATTTAATGATAAAGTATATTCTGGCTATCAGGAACACAAGCCTCAATTATTTAAAGACTTTCCTATAACAGATATTGTAGAACCTGTCGTATCTTATTTAACAGGACATAGCGATCCTGATACAGGATTAATGAATATTTTACCTGGAGCTAATCTACCTAATAAATATTACAGAAGACTTACTGAGGGGCAGATATCTAAAGCGATAAGAGAGAAAGGATTAATCACCCCAACATTAAAAGAAAAAGGATTAACAGTAACTAAGAGTTTTCCTAAAAAAGGACAATATGTACTTGAACTTAGTACTAATAAACCTGTATCTGCTAATCCTTTATCTATATCATATGGTAAAACTCATCCTTCACAAACATATTCTTTTCCTGATATTGTAGATTTACAGTCAGGGAATATGAAAATGTTTAGAAGATTGAATAAAAAACTAATTGAGGTAGATCCTAAGTTATATGGTGCTCCTAGTAAAGAAGCATTAATAGATAAACAAGTTATAGAGAGTATGTCTCCTGCAAGTGGTAGTTTACCATATCATCATTATGCAGGAGAGGAGACTCTTCTTTCCCCTCATAAAATATATAAAGGAGGACAAAATCCTCCACAATTAAGTCTTGACAGAGACTACATATATGGAATAGAGAAATTTAAGAGAAATAAATCTAAAATAGGTTATGCTGATCCAAGTAGATCCGATGAAGTATCTTCTCCTCACATAGTAAATGATTATAAACGTCCTTCATATGTTAATCTATATGATAATTTTTATTATGCATCAACTGAACCCTCTGCTAATAGTTTAACTCCTCTAGCAAAAAATATACAGAAATATATAGGAACTTTTTCTGATGAAATATCTCCGCAGTTCAGAAGCCCTCAGATGATAAATTCTGTTAGAAGTTATTATAAAAATCATTTCGGAGAAGATGTATCTATGTTAAGTAATGAAGATATATCTAAGTTTATACAGAAATCTTATAATGAATCAGGAGCAAAGGGTGTTTTATATCATTCTACAAACAGACCAATGACAGAATATAATCCAAACTATCCAACAGAAGAAAGGATTAATCCAGGATGGTTAGGGGAGGGTACTTATTTTGCGGATATTCCTTCTCAGGATTATGGATTGTTGCAAGAGCCATTTATACATAGTGGAATAGAAAAGAAGGTAATAATAAATGATATTAGAGATTTTAAGAAGCCAACTGTTAGATTTACTTCTCCGCAAATAGAGGTAGATAATTTATTAAAGAAGATAAGTAAACCTATTGTAAGAAAAGATAAAGGAGGATTATCATATGAAGGTAATCCAACTGCATTTGGAGTTGGTAAGAATAGAGAGATATGGAATAAGTTTATTAAAGATAAACAGGTAGATGCCATATATAGTGCGACAAGCACTAAAGGTGTTGGTATGAATTGGCCTGAAATAATTATACCTCCATCATCATCCGTAAATCTAAGATCATTATACCCCCATCCAGAGTTAATAAAAAGCTCATTAAATAAGGGTAGATTAAATAGGGACTGGAGTAATCCAATGATAAATTATGAAGATGGAGGTAACATAAAAAAATCAAAGCAATTGCGTACCTTTACAGAGGATAATGGGTGGTTGAATAAATACAAAGAGCTATGAGCACAACAATAGATACAATATTAAAACTCTCAGGACATAAGAACATGAAGTCCTTTTACAAGGAATTCCCTGATGAGGCTTCCTTTATGGATAAACATGGAGGACAGTTTAAAAAGGCTATGAGAGGAGCCAGAATAAAGAAAGCTCAGGGAGGTCAAACTATGACTCCTATTACACCTATATCTACTCAGCAAGGATGGAACAATTATTATGAGACTCTTCCTACAGGTACGGAGAAGTTAGATGATATGGGACAAGGATTTGATTTAGCAGGAATGGTAGCCCCTGGAATGAAGGTAGTGGAAAATGTTATCAAAGGTTTTCAGCAATTAAAAGATGAAAAGAGGGCTCTCCAGAAAGCTAAGCAATGGAGTAAGGTATCTGATGTAAACTTACAGGCTTCACAACTCACTCCTGAACCTATTGAACGTAAATATACAAGACCAGAAGATATTATAAATACAGGAGATAAGTTCTTTCCTGTATATGGTGTAGGAACAGATGCTCTTGCAAAGAAAGGAAAGAAAATCAAGAAGGCTAATTTTGGAACTCAGGTTGGAAGTGTATTACAGGGAATAGGTAGTGACAGGCTTACAAACCTTGCTGTTGGAATGAGTGGAGGAGAAAGTGCTGGAGCTACATTTGGAGGAGCTGCTGGTGATATTATAAGCATGATACCTGGGGTGGGACCTATTGTTGGCACATTGGCAAAACCTGTACTTAGTGCTGTAGGTAATCTCATTGATACCAATCCAGAGAAAACAAAAAGATACCAAGATAGGTTTGAAGGGAACATAAACCAGATGGCTATGGGGAAAGGTATGCAGGGATTATTTAATACGAATAATGCTTACATGGCTTCTGGCGGTAATGTGAGTAATATGGAAACTGAAGGGGAATTGAGAATAGGGAGAGGGGGAGCAAAATCCCTTTCATATAACCCATTCCTTCCTGATGGAGGAGAAACAATAGAATTTACAGGGCCTTCCCATGCAGAAGGAGGAATGCCTGTTGCTTATGGGCGTAATCCTGTAGAGGTGGAAGGTGGAGAACCTGCTGTTAAATTACAGAGTGGAGGAACAGATGAAGATTTAGTAGTGTTTGGTGATTTAACTATTCCTGGAACAAAGCAAACATTTAAGAAGAAAGTGAAAGATATAGCAAAGGAAGAAGCAAAACAAAATAAGAAGGCTGAGAAGGCTCTTCTTTCTGTTGAGGACTTATCTCCTACAAATTCATTTGATAAGCTTAAATTGAATTCAGCAAAGGCTACCCTTATGGGCACTACACAAAAGCTAAAAGCTTATGCAAGTGAGAAGCAGCAATTAGCCTCTCTTCAAGAGGCAATCAATCAAACTGCTGAAGAGATGAATGTAGATGCCAATGCTCTCTCTAAGGGTAAATATAAAATAGCTAAGAAAGGAGCAATTATTCCAAAAGCACAAAGTGGTATAAAAAAGCCACAATATAGAAGTGGTTTAGCTAAATTACTTGGTATAGAAGCTGAACCTGGATATAATGAAAGAGAAAGAAGTATAGGTAATTGGTTTATGAGGCATTCTTTTCCTCCTGTTACGTGGGAGGATGTTCCTACAATACAGAATGAAGTAAATACTAAATCTCCTGTTCCTACTATTGCTCCAGGAAGTTTCCCGAATATTCCTATTATAGGAACACAATCTCCTTATCTTTCTCCTGATACAGGATATGTAAATCCAAATGTATTAACTCCTAAGAATCCTCAATTGTATCATGAACCTATCGTTCCTCATAATTGGGATGATGAGATTGCAATGAAATATAATCAAGGAAATGTAACAAGTAACACTTCTACAAAAGAGAAACCATCAACAAAAAAAGCTAAAAAACTTTCTAAGTTAGATGAAGCTGTAGCAGATGCTGTAGCTATGCAATCTACTCTTCGTGGACCAAATGACGTAGCTCCTCCTCGCATGAAAACTCCATATGAGAGATATAAATATAATGATGATGAAACTGAAATAACAGCATTAGGAAGAGGAGTACAACAGACTAATGACAAGGTGTTAGATGTACTTGCAGACTTGTATGATAAGAGTGGCAAAAAATCAGAAAAACGTGATGGAAAATTAACGAAAGAAGAAATTGCAGATTTAATGACTTTAGGAATTAATTCACTTCTACCATATTTCAGACCAAGTGATACAGAGAGACTTGATCCCAGACAATTGATGGGAGAGATGTTTGCCCTTACAGATAAGGAAGAACCTGTACAGGCTCAATTCTTTCAGCCACAATTAGGAAGTCCTTATTCTGTTTCATTTGCTGATCAGAAGAATGATATAATTGCTCAGGTGAGAAGTGCTCAAAGAATGGCTGGAAACAATCCTGCTGCCCAGGCAATGATAGCTTCACAGGCTTCTCAGGCCCTTAATAAGATACAGGCTGAAGAGTTCAGGTTGAATCAGGCGATGAGGGATAAGGTATATGGAGAGAATAGGGCTATGTTGAATGATGCTCAGCTCAAGAACCTTCAGATACTTGACCAGCAGTATCAGCGTCAGGCCCAAGCTAAGTCTAATACAAAGGCACTGTGGAGAGAGGCGTTGATGTCTATTAGCGACAAGTATATGAAGAATCAGTTGAACAATCGTACTCTTGCAGCATACGAAAACCTGTACAACTACAGGTTTGACAACAGATTCAGGGCACAGAATTGGAATGCTCCTTATTATGCATGGGACTATAGTGGAATCGGCTTTGATGAAGATGAATATAGTGACAGGCGTGATATGGTTGCCCGTTATGAGAGCGATCCTATTACAGGAGAACGGCGTGTAGTAGGGTGGAGAAAGAAGACCAAGGAGGAAAGAGAGAAAGAAAGTAAGGGCATTACTGCCAGGAATGGAGCTATAATAAAAGCCATGAGAAATTTATAACTATCCTTATTATTAATTATATTTGTTAAATTAATATAATACACAATGGCAAGTTGGACAGATCAAGCCACACAATTCAGACCTTATGTACAGCAACTTCCTGTAGAGGCAATGCTTGCTGTTGGCGTTGAGAAGCAAAGGCGTTATGATGAGGGCATAAGAAAGATACAGTCTGCAATAGACAGAGTTGCGGGGCTTGACTTAATGAAGGATGAGGATAAGAATCTCCTTAAGTCAAAATTGAGTGAGCTCGACACTAACTTGAGAACGGTTGCTGCTGGTGACTTCTCTAATTATCAGCTTGTCAATACGATAGGTAGAAACATCGGAAGGATATCTTCCGACGAGGGTATACAAACTGCTGTCAATTCTACAGCATTAGCAAGAAGAGAAATGGCTCGCATGGACAAGGATAGGGAGGAAGGTAAACTTGATCCAAGCAATGAATTCAACTTCAATAAAAAACTTGATGCATGGTTAAATGATGGCCAGGCTGGCACCAGTTTTAAGGGCACGTATATTCCTTATACCGATGTATGGAAGAAAGTTAAAGACATAGCTGATCAGGTAGGCATAAGTTCAGAGGACATTCAACAATTATTTCAGACAGATGAACTTGGAAATACTCTATACAGGGATATAAAAGATCCTGTAACAGGGAAAGTTACAGGAAAGGAACCTATATGGAATCCTATAATGGTGGAGAAAGTATTGAAGGGAAAGGATGCTGGCAAGATATTATCAGCTCTTGAAACTTCATTAACTCCTGCCGACTATCAGCAACTTGCAATAGAAGGGGAATACACAAAGGCATCGTATACCCCTGAAATGTTGAAGGAGGAAATCAATACTAACTTCGAGGAACAGTCTGACTTCTATAACGATAAGATAAGAGCTCTACAGATAGAGTTGACGAATGTAACAGAAAAGAATAACAAGTCTGATGCAGACAAAGAAAGAATAGACTCTATAAACAAGCAATTGGAGTATTTCAATAAATCTCTCTCCAGACTTGAGACATCGAGGAATAAGAATATTAGATTAGCTGATACAAATCCTGATGCTGTGAGAGCTAGTTTATATACCAACAATTATCTTCACACTATGGCAAAGAATCTGTCTTCACAGGATGTCTCTATAAAGTACTCCGTTAGTCCAATGCATACTGTAACTATGGATCAAAATAGATTCAATCTTGAAGTACTCAGGTATAAGACTTCCGTATCACAATGGCAGATTGAAGAGGATAGAAAAGAAAGAGAATTTCAACATAAAATGCTTATGGAGGCCGCCAAGCTAAAGGAGGAGAATGGGGTAGAGTTTTATGACTTGCCTCTTACAGGAGGGCCGACTGCTGCTAAAGATGTATTTGAAGAAAGATATAATGCTAGCGTAGAAAGAGGAAATGAGTTAGATAGGATACTTGCGATAACTTCATATAAAAAGACAAACAAAAGAAATCCAAACGAATCAGTTGAACAATATGAGGCAAGGATATCGGAACAGTTAATTAAGGATGGAGGAGATGATCCTCAGAGTTATATATCAAAAGTAGCGTCAAGGTATCTTGAAAAAGGTGATGTTCTTCCAGAGTTTACCGATTTGGTAAAGGAGAGAGAAATGATATTGAAAGATAATGAAGTAATGAAGCGGCAGATGGAAAAGGTCAAGGCTGAAGCTCAGGCAGAAGGTATTGCAAGAGGGCTCGATCTTAAATCCGATGCTGAAATACTGAAGTCTACAGGTATCAAAGGTAAAACTATTAGGGTGGGAGGCAATCTGTTTACTAGAGGAAGAGAAGTGTTTCTTAGTGCTGAAGACCTACTCAGTTTTGCATATGCTGCTCCTGGTATATTTAAAAGTAATGCGAGAAGGGAGAAGCAGGCTGCTGAAAGGGCAAAGCTCAAGCAAAAGTTTGGAGATGATTATGACGACATCCTAAATAAACTTTACACTAGTCCTGGTGATATCGGTAGAGATACAGGGATATATACTGGGATAGGTGATCTGGATGTAGGCAGACTTTTTAATGAGATAGATTACAGTGAATATAAAGAACTCGGTAAGATAGAGTCTGAAAAATATCAGGAGTATGGATATTTGCCTCAGGGTCGAAAGATTCCTATAAAGAGGTTTAAGGAGAACAGGGACGATTTTAATTCTGAGATAAGTGCATTAATGCGTGTCTATGATGGTGACTTAAATCGTAAGAACCAACTAAAAGATGCTCAGAAGGCATTTATGGCAGACCCAGATGCAACTGTTTCAGTTGATGCTATTCCTACTGGCACGGGCAGTAACTATGAACTTGTAGTAAGTAGTCCTAAAACTGGAAAGGAATACAGAACTAAGATTGACGAGGGTGCATATACTTCTCTTACAGGAGCATCGCTCATTGTTTCGGAAAACAAGTCTCCTATAATCAGTATGCTTAATTTGTCGGGAAGTACTAATCTTAGGGACGCCGGTAGTCCTGAAACCTCATGGTTTAAGGAATCAGATTTTACGGGGTTAAAGAACTACAAGGCACGTGCTGACTATGAAGTGAACGAAGCCAATCCTAATATAGTGTATATGAAGATTTACTTGTACGACAAGACAGGCAACATGATAGATAAACTGATATTTCCTGACCCAAAACATACAAGTGATCGTTTAACATTATACGATAGAACAACAGGACTTTATAATAGAAATCTCGAAGTCTATCCTTCCGTGTTTACTGATGAGATAATTGATGCGATGAGAAAAAAAGAAGAATAATGGAAAAAGTAAAACCTGTAAATTTACCAGTTAGCCCTGCTGACTTAATAGGAAAAGTTCCTTCCGTATATTCTCCGAGGACTGATGTAAGCAAGGGTGTTGATTATATGACAAAATTTAATCATCTTCTCAGTTCTGGATTTGAGAGGGAGGGTGATGTTTTCAAGTCAGTTCCTACAGTAGGATTGGATATGTCGGGGAGATTCCCTGAGATTTATCCTTGGTTGAATAACGAGGAGATATATGCTGAAAGACAAACTACCGGTGCCAAGATAGTTAATGCTGTAGGAAAGGGTATAGCTCTTACAGGTACTACATTATTACAAGGTACAGTAGGTGCAGTAAATGGATTGGTGCAATGGGAAAAGACAGGGAAAGCTTCATCTTTCTATGACAACGATTTTAACAGATGGGTGGATAATGTTACCAAAGACTTGGATAATAGGATACTTCCCAATTACTATACTCAGGCTGAGAGGGATGCAGAATGGTATTCCCCTAAGAAATTGTTCAGCGCCAACTTCATTTGGGATGGTATCGTAAAAAATTTGGGGTTCTCAGTTGGTACAATATTGTCTGGAATGACATGGATGGGCGGCATTACAGCATTAAGCAGGGCGTTAGGTGTGATTCCTAAGGCAGGAAAGCTTTTTGCAATGGGTAAGGCCGGTGAAGCGTTCTCGGCGGTTGAAGCTGATGTGGCTGCTATGACTGCTGCTGGGAAAGCAACCAGTTCATATGGGAATATATTGAATGCCTCCAATAAGTTCATCAGTCAATTCAATCTGATGAATCCTGGAAGCAGGGCTCTTGTATCAGGGCTTTCTGTCTCTGGAGAAGCAAGCTTTGAAGCCTATCATAATCTTAACGAATACAGACAAAATAAGATACAGGAATATAAGGACAGTCATGGGGGTATGCTTCCTACAGGAACTGATTTAGAAAAAATAAATGCAGGATCTGAAGATGTTGGCAACTTCTCATATATGTTGAATGCAGGACTTTTAGCTGCAACAAGTTATATTCAACTTCCTAAAATTCTCAGTTCCTCTTATGCTTCAGAAAAAGGTATTATAAATGACCTTACAAGAAAGATAGGAAAGATTGTAGAGAAGGATGGAAAGTTTGCTCTTGCTCCTACACGAGGAGGAAAACTTCTTTATACATTAAATAAAATAAGGCCCTATACATTTTCTGCTTCTGAAGCATTTGAAGAAGGGTCTCAGTATGCCATTACAATAGGAACACAGGATTATTTCGATAAGAAGTACAAAGGAGAACCTGCCGATTTTATGGAAAGTATGATGCTAGGAGTAGAAGAAACTCTTGGTACTAATCAGGGAATGGAGAATGTTCTTATCGGTGGATTATCAGGATCATTAATGATGGGCCCTGGAAGATTCAGAGAGAATAGAGCTAAATCAGCATACACACAAGATGCAATAAAAAGGTTTAATGATTATAGGCTTTCTAATTTCACCCAAGATACATTTGATGCTGTCAAGAGAGGTACTTACATACAGCAACAGCGTGAAGGTGCTTTAGTTGATGGGAATATTATAGATAGTAAAGATCTGGAACATGATTATATTACCAACTATCTTACTCCAAGGATTAAATATGGAAGATATGATTTAGTTAAATCTGAAATAGCTGATTATAGACAATTAGCAAGTACGGAAGAAGGATTTGCTCAATTACAGGCAGAAGGTAAAGCATTGCAAACAGATACAAGGGAAGCTTTCCTGAATAGACTTAATATGTTTGAACAGACAGCTGAGAATGTAAAATCTCTCTATCAATCCCTCAATCTTCGATTTGGTGGGATAATGGATGAAAAGGGAAAGCCAAAATATTCTCCCGTAGTTATTGACAAACTTGTTTACGCTGCTTCAAAGATTGCTGATTATGATCAAAGGATTCCTACCCTTACACCAAAACTCGTTGCTCAAGGAATACAGATAGATGATGTTGTTGCTGATTTGATAGCTGGTAAGGTTGATAAGTTCAATGAGGCTGTAGACGCTATAACAAAGATTGAAGATACAACAAAGAGGGATGATATTGGTCAGGCTCTTGATGATGTAGCAGAAATGACTCTTCGTAGAAATAAATTCTTACAAGAGTATGATGATATAAAGAAAAATCCTAAGAAATATGATGAAGTAAAGGCTGAAACTGCTCCTATCACTCCAATTGGTTCTGCTGTTCCTCCTAAAGAAACAATTAAGGTTAAAACTAAAACTGGAGAAAAGGATTTAGAGATAGGTACTGAATATTTTGCAGGAAAGCCTGTAGATTTTGAAAAGGAAGGGATTGATGCTCCTGCAAAAATATCCCGTCTTACTATAATAAAGGAGAATGAAGATGGTACAATAAAGGTAAAGGACCAAAATGGCGTAGAGCATGATATAAAGAAGGAAACCTTATTAGGATATAAGGTGGGTAAAATGTCTGATACACTTAAGAATAAAGCTGCAAGATATTTCTATCATCATATGAATGAAAAGTTTAAATACAATTTTGGAAAACAATATGGAGGTGAAAGAGTAGGTAGACTAATATTTGAAGATGGAAAATTCTTTTTTGTATATAAGAATGCAAAGGGAGAGATTGAAAGAAAACAAATGTTTCGTTCACACTTTGTTGCTCAAGAAGGATTTACGGAAGCAAGATTGGTAAGAACAGGTCAATATGTAGAGACTAAAGAACAGAAGGAAGCAGCAGAAGCTCTCAAGAGCGCAGAATCATTGAAAGAGGAGCAGAATATGTTGGCTGAAAGCAGGGCTCAGCGAATCAGTATTATTTCTGCAATAGAGAAAAATCTCTCAAAACTTATAACAGACAAGGCTAAACAAATATCAAGCAAGAGGCAAACGCTTCTTAATATAGAACAGGACATTTCTGATTTGTATAAGACTAAGGAATCAGGAAAGAAGAAGTTTGAGGGTAGGTTTGGAAAGATATTAACTGTTGGAAAGAAAACTCTTGCTTTCTTGGAAGGAGAAAAGAATAATGTTGAAAAGGAAATAGAACAGCTTAATAATGAAGTGAGTGATCTTCAGATGAACTTAAGTTATTTTCAGGATTTATCTGAGAATATAAGTGAACTTCCTGAAGACTTAAAGGAGATGCTTGATGAGCTTAAAAAGCAAGCTGAATGGCTTGGAGATACTATTAAAGGTATTGAGAAGAGCTTAAGTGAGGTGGAGGGTCTTCATAAAGGAATAGTTGATGCTATAAAGAAGACTACTAATTTTCTCAAGAAGGTAATAAACGAACATAAGGCTGACTTTGCTGATTATGAATTATTAAGAAATGACATAAAAGACACATTATCTGCCATATCTGAAGGAGGAGACATATCTGCCAGTTTTGCTAAGCTAAAAGATGACATTGCCAGTTATACCCTTATGATGGAAGATAAGGATATAAATGAAATCATTTCTCTTGAGCTGGAAGATTTACAAGATGTTGAAGATAGACTAAAGGCCCTTAACGAATGGTATCAGGAAGATAAGTCCAGATATAACATGCTCTCAACAGCTATTGAAAAATTCCAGGAATTGTATAATAATGAATTAAGGAAGAAAGAAGAACAGAAGAAGATACAAAAGAATAAGAAGTTACAGAAAGAGTTTACAGATAGTTTTGATGATGGTGTACAAACAGAATCAGATAATAAACATATACACGAAGAAATAAGTAAGAAATCTGATGCTCATGTAGTAAATAGCACGTCTACCAATTGGGAGAATCCTCCTTATCAACAGAGAACTGATAGATTTGGAGTGAGATGGAATTCTGGTGATATCAAGAATCCTAATCTTAAGCTTATACATGTTACATTAAACAATCTTGATAAGGTTCCTGGATTGGAGAAATTGATAGATTTCATCCTTCCTGAAGATAGAAGGTCTGATAAATATAAGGCTGAAGAAGTAATAGTGGGTGTAATAGTACAGGTAGATGAGAACGGAAAGAATCCTGTATTGGTCGATGAATTCGGTAATCCTATTCAAGAGAGGAATGAAAAAGATGAATTAATAGATCCTCTCAATCATGCATTATTTCAAGTATATCCACTTGGAGGATTAGAAGCCCAATATAAGGATAGTAATGGTCAGAAGGTTACAGGCACAATGTTTAGGGAAAGTACTCCTGAACATGTAAGAGAAGAACTGAAGAAAAGATATCAGGCTTGGAGAGATTCTGTTCTTAGTCAGACAGAGATATTCCCTGTAACATTCACTCCTTCATTTGGTTTTCCTGAATATGTAATGACAGAAACAGGTAGGACAGGTAAAGATGGGAAGCCTGAGAAAGTTGTTGATATTAATGCACGTACACCTGTTGAAGAATCGGGATTAATATCTCCTGAGATGCTGGGTGAAAAAAAGGTGTTGGAAGTAGCTACAACAAATGATAAGGCTGTTTCAGGTGATATGAGTATTGGAGTTAAGCCTGGCAGGGTTGTACTTAAAGTGCCTGGAAAATTTGTAGCAAAACTTAATAACAGAAAACTTACTGAAAAGGAAGCTAATACAATATATGATGTTCTCTTACAGATAACAAAGAATGCTGTAGAGGAGGGTTCTGTAGGAAAGGGAACTAAATCAGAAAGACTGTTTGGATGGTTGAAGTCTGTTGTTTATTGGGGGATTACGCATGATGCTAAAACAGGACAGAGAAAGACAGGTGTAAATAATATATGGTTTGAAACTGTTGAAGAAGAAGGACAATTTGTGTCAAAACTTTTCATATCAGGTGATAGACAGACATCGTTTGAATTTACTCCAAGCAGTCTTGAGAATAATAAGGTGGAGATAGTAAATGCACTGAAGAATATTTATAATAATGTAAATGCTAAACTTGTTAATTCAGAATCATCTGTTACAGCAAGTTATTTTGAAATAACAGGCATAGATGAGAATGGTAATCCGGTAGGAAGGAAATGGCAGAACTACCAGACATATCTTCTTTCCAATAAGATATATGAAGGTGGTAAGGTCATAAACAGAGATAATGGTGATATTCCATTAGTCAGTAGATTTAGACCTCTTACTGGTCCAGAAGACTTTAACAGGCATGCCATATATTTTACTACTGATGAAACTGTAGATGATAAAGTGGCAGCTAAACCTGCAGGAGAAGTAAATGCACCTCCTAAGAAAACAGAACCAAAACCTGCAGCTACTCCAGAATCAGCTCCTGAAGAGATTGTTCTTGATGGTGTAAAAGAGAATACTATTCATTTTAACTCTTTTGGAGGACATGATGTTAAGTTTAAACTGGATGGTAAAAAGTTTGTAGAAACTGGAGAAGGCTTTAATATTACAAGCATACCACAAGCTTTTGTAGATGCTGTCATTGCTGATAAAAAAGCTAAAGGAGAAGATTTTACAAAAGAACAAGCCACAAATCTGATTGGAAATTCTGTATATAAGAAAATAGAACCTTTGCTTTCAAGATATAAAGTTCCTATTGAACCTTCTGTAAAAGATGAAACTTCTCCAGCAAAACCTGAGGAAAACGCTAAAGAAACAAAGCAATCTCAAGAAGGTGTAGATTGGAGCACTGCTACAGTAAGCTCTCTTAAGAAAGATTTAGTAGAAGGAAAAATAGAATATATATCAAATGATTCAGAAGAAGAACCTGGGTATTTCATTAACTTTACATATAAT